>Ga0233437_1002247_pt1 | contig 30218 bp, 15 predicted proteins | sample SI_122_August201_FD_182714 | JGI IMG/M metagenome (GOLD analysis project Ga0233437, IMG submission 182714) | Seawater microbial communities from Saanich Inlet, British Columbia, Canada - SI_122_August2016_200_MG | ecosystem: Environmental > Aquatic > Marine > Inlet | place: Canada: British... | reverse complement strand
ACGGGTAATATACTCCAACTTTATTTCGGCAAAATACCTTACTTTGATTTACAAACAAAATTATGTCATTCTATTATGAATTATACATATATTCCGTGCTTCAGGGTGACGTACTTAACTTACTTTTGCACTAAATGTTAGTCGTCATGCTGAATTTGTTTCAGCATCTCTGTCATTTACTCATTATGCCTAATAAAATTAGGTGAACTCTCAGGATAACGTACCAAAGATTTTTTAACAACCCCTTTCCTATTCGCAATTAGGAATTTATTTACGTTTGATTTCAGTGTAACTTTCCTATTTGCCTATTCTCTGTCGTACTTGCAACAACCAGGAAGTTTGTCGTAAACTTCGGCACTTGCTTTGTGGTTTTTTGTGTCGTGCCCCACTTTAGCAAGGGCAACTTCAACTTTATCGACGTTGGTTTTTGCATCATCAAAAACCACTTCCAGTTTTTTGGTCTTCTTGTCCCATGCGGCTTTAGAAACTCCATCAACCGAAAGGGCAGCCTTTTCTATGCGGGTTTCGCACATTCCGCAATTGCCTTTAACATTAATCTTTTCGGTTTTATTTCCTGCAAAAACCGTAAAAATGCCCATTACAAAAAGGGCTACTAAACTCAAAACTTTTGTTTTCATTTTTTTAATTTTTAAGTGAATAAAATTTATTACTTGTTGATTAATACCGATTTAACAACCAAATGTCGCATACTTTCGTTTTACTCAGCATACTCCTTTGTTGTAGTATCGGCATTAACCATTATAAACTTCGAAATTGCCATGCGGCATTTCAAAGTACAATTGGTATAAGAAGTACGTTAATGCATCTTAATTTCTATATAAACAGCATTCCGGAAGTTCATTATAAACCTCATCGGGTGCTTTGTATTTTTCAGTGTCGTGTCCAACTTTAACCACAGCTTTTTGTATTTCATCTGAATTGGTTTCTGTAGAATCAAAATTCAGATGCAACATTTGCGATTCGGCTTCCCATTTTGCCAATTCAACACCGGAAACTGAAAGTGCAGCAGTTTCAATTCTGTCTTTACACATCCCACAAAGTCCGCCTGCTTTTACCATTACATGTTGCATTGATTTCGCAAGGGATTCATTTTGAACGAAGTCTTCACCATTCAATGAACCGTGATTATGCCCGGTTGACATAACTCCGCCGTCCGGATTCATCATACTCTGAAGACCCTGCAATTGCGAAGCCGCGTCAATTTTAAACACGCCATTTACAGCAATTTCTTCACCTTCGTTTAAGCCACTTGCAACTACATAAAAATTACCTGCCTCAGGACCCAACACAATTTCACGGTACAGAAAAGAGGGGTTTTCCCTGTCCTGCACTTTTACATAAACAACGGCCCTTTTACCAGTCCACAGCAAAGCGGTTTTAGGAATCAGTATTTCATTCCCGGAACCTGCAATTTTTGATTCCAGTATTCCGCTTGTAAACATTTCAGGTTTTACTTCCAATTTGGAGTTTATTAATTCAATCCGAACTTTGGCAACCCTGGTTTTAGAATCAATAAACGGATCGATAAATGAAACCTTTCCGGAATACGATTTTCCGGGCAATGATTGAATTGAATATTCAATTTTGTCGTTTATTTTTATCCACGGCAGGTCGCTTTCGTACGCATCGAACAATGCCCAAACACGGGTCAGGTCAACAACTTTAAACAACGCAGTCCCTTCCTTAACATAATCGCCAAGTGCTACATGCCGCATTGTTACTGTTCCTGAAATAGGTGAGAGAATATCGAAATAAAGTTGAGGTTCGCCATTTTCTTCAATCGCCCTAATTTGCCCATCGTTAAGATCCCAGAGTTTAAGTTTTCCTTTGGCAGCTTTGTACAGGGCCGGACGTGTTTCTTTGTACGAAACAGCCTCTAAAAGTTCACGTTGGGAAGTAACCAATTCGGGCGAATAAATGGTTGCCAGCTTTTCGCCTTTTCGTACATTTTGCCCTTTAAAATTTACAAACAGTTTTTCAATCCTTCCTCCAAAACGTGCAGTTAATTCTGAAATCCTGCGTTCATCTTCCTGTATTTTCCCCTGAAGACGAATTGATTTCTGAGGTATTCCTGAGCTTACAATCATTGTTTGAATATCTGCTAGTTTTGCAGCAGATTCAGACATCATTATTTCATTGGGATCCACATCGTCACCACCTGAATCCATTGATGCGAGTGGAATTAAATCCATTCCGCAAATTGGGCAATCACCAGGATTATCCTGTTTTATTTGCGGGTGCATCGAACAAGTCCAGGTTGTCGGGTCCTCCGATTCGTGGTCGTGACCTTCGTGGCCGGTTAATTCCTGTTCATTTATACTTTCTGAGCTTGTTCCTCCCTGATGAAAAAATAACCACCCAAGAAAAATCCCAATTACCAAAACTCCGATTATCAGTTTGAAGTTTTGTGTTATATTTTGAATAATATCTTTCATTTTGTTGTTTTTTTATTTTTTTTGGACTTCGACTTCGCTCTGTCTGACGGTTGATGTGAGCATAGTCGAACTGCTATTTCCCCATTAAGTAATTGATAAATGAAATTGCAGCCTGTTTGTCCGTTTTTGCTTTTTCTTCTTCCAGATTATATTTTAAAACTTTGCGCTCCATGCGAAGAATCTCTTCAAAATTTTTGCTTCCCGTTATATATTCTGTCTCTAACAGGTGCATCGATTTTTGAGCAAGTGTTAATTGTGTTTTGTACAATTCAATTCTCCGATTTGCATCGAGGTAATTTTTCCACCCTTTTTCGAAAAGTGTTTCGAGTAGATTTATCTTGCTTACTTTTTCATTGGTTTTCGCGGCTTCCAGATAAACCACTTCCTGAATCATGGCTTTGTATTTATTCCGGTAAAGTGGAATTGTAATACCAACCGATGGGAAAATAAATGCATCTTTTCCCGCAAGGTTGTTTTCGCCTTTTCCAATAAAAGTGTAATCGAAACCCAATTTTATATTTGGTTTTCCCGCAAGATTCGCAACATCACGTTTATAAGCGAAAGCTGCCTGCTGAAAATCGATGCTGAGTAACTGATGGTTAAAAATGGCAATGGAATCTATAGCGGCTTGTTTTGAGAAGGGGAAATCTGTGGTCCATAAATTTTCAGGAAGCAGAACTGAAATGTTACTTTCCTCGTCCAACAAATTATTGAAAACTACTTTCAAAAACTGTTCTTTTTCCCTTAAAAGTGCAAGCTGATTTTTCAGTTCATTTATTTCCATTTCAAGACGGTATTCATCTACCATCGACACCAAACCGGCTTCAATTTTTATCTCCGCCAGTTTTTGAAAAGTCGCAAGAATCGTGATGTTTTCAAGCGTTATTTCTTCTGCTTTTTTATTAAAATAAAGATTGTAATAAGCGGCTTTTACATCGTTAAATAATTTCGATTTTGTCTCCTCGAAAAGTTCGTATTTTGCTTTTGCTGCTTGAAAAGCAACATTTTCTCTGGCTTGCAAAGTTCCAAACCACGGGAACATTTGTGAGGCCGAAACCTTAAATCGTTGTGGGCCAACCCGTGTCTCCACCGGACTGATAAACCAGGCAAAAGCAACTTGCGGGTCGGGCAAAGAATTTACCTGAGAAGCTACTTCTAAAGCAGCCATGTACTCATTGAATTTCGCTTTTAATCCCGGATTATTTTCTGCAGCAATTTTTAGATAATTGTCTAATTCCTCTTGTTGCGAAAAAGAGAAAAGAGAAAAAGAGATTAAAAAAAGTGCCAGAACGTATTTCAAAAGTTTCACCCCTAACCCCTTAATTGGGGCTTTTCGTTCTGATAATTTTATTATTTGATATTTAGTTTTCATTGTTCTCTGTCTTTGCCATTAATTAATAATTTTCCTGTTCCCCTCCTTGGGAGGGGTTAGGGGAGGCTTTCACTTTGCCTTCCTGCCACATACTATAAAGCACCGGAACCACAAACATGGTTAAAACTTCAATGGTCATTCCACCAAATAACGGAATTGCCATTGGAACCATAATATCCGAACCTTTTCCGGTTGAAGTAAGAATTGGTAATAGTGCAATAATAGTAGTCGCAGTTGTCATAATTGCAGGTCGTACTCTTTTTGAACCGGCTTCGAGCACTAATTGGCGCACCTCTTTTACAGTTGTTGGACTTTTCTTTTCTTGCAACTGCTTAATGTAGGTACTTATTAAAACTCCGTCGTCGGTGGCAACACCAAAGAGTGCAATAAATCCTACCCAAACCGCCACACTTAGGTTAATAGTATGAACCTGAAATAGGTTCCGAAGATGGATTCCTGCCAGTTCACCATTCATAAACCAAGGCTGACCATACAGCCAGAGCATAATAAAACCACCAGATATAGCCACAATAATTCCTGTAAAAATAAGTGAAGTTGAAATGACCGAGCGAAACTGGAAATAAAGGATTAAAAAGATGATCATTAAAGAAACAGGAACAACAATCATTAGCCGTTTTGTCGCCCTGATTTGATTTTCGTAATTTCCTGTAAATACATAACTAACTCCACTAGGAACCTGAAATTCTCCCGATTCAATTTTGTCTTTTAGAAATGCCTGTGCATTTTCAACCACATCAACTTCAGCAAATCCTTCCTTTTTATCAAAAATTACATATCCTACTAAAAAGGTGTTTTCACTTTTAATTAATTGCGGCCCACGAGTGTAATGAATGGTAACCAAATCGCCCAGCGGAATTTGTGTGCCATTTGGGGTTGGTATCAGTATCTTTTTCAAATCCTCTGGATTATCGCGATATTCCCGTGCGTACCGTAAACGAACCGGAAAACGCTCGCGACCCTCGACTGTTGTTGTCAGTTGCATTCCGCCAATTGCACTACTTAAAACATTCTGAAGGTTTTTAACCGATATTCCATAACGCGAAATTGCATCGCGGTTAATCTCCATTTCAAGATAAGGTTTTCCAACAACGCGGTCGGCAAAAACCGACATAGCTCGTACTCCTTCAACTTGTTTCAGATGTTTTTCAATTTCATAACCCACCTTTTCAATTGATTCTAAAGTTGGGCCAAAAACTTTAATGCCCATTGGGGCACGCATCCCCGTTTGCAACATTACCAAACGGGTTTGAATAGGTTGCAATTTGGGTGCAGAAGTTAATCCGGGAATAGTTGCCTCAGAAATTATTTCATCCCAAATATCATTTGGTGTTTTAATTTCGTCGCGCCACTGCCGGAAATATTCACCGTTTTTATATTCAGTTAAATTCTCTTTTTCTATTAATCGGAAACCATCCTCTTTTGGATTATAGGTTGAATTGTTTTTCAAAATAAATGCCCCGTTGCGATCGACTTTAAAACGCATTCGGTGTCCGTCTTCATTTAAAATGTACTCCGCCTTATAATTAATCACATTCTCGTACATTGATGTTGGAGCCGGATCGAGTGCAGAATTAACACGCCCCCATTTTCCCACAACAATTTCAACCTCGGGGATTGAGTTAATTTTTTTGTCCAGAATACGAATTACTTCAAGATTTTCTTCAATACCGGAATGTGGCATCGTAGTTGGCATCAGCAAAAATGAACCTTCATCAAGCGATGGCATAAATTCTTTTCCAATGCCGGGCAAAGCTTTGTTTATATTCTGATAAACCGCTGTTTTTTTAACGAATCCGGGCATAAAACCAAACAATTTATCGAATCCTTGCCAGCTTGTAATTCCAAACACAACTATAAAAATTGGCACACTTAAAAACGCCCATTTATTTTCCAGGCACCAACTCAATATTTTCCTGTAAAAAACAACTACAAGTGATAATAAACCTAACACAATTGCAATAATTGCAATCACAAAAAGGAAGTTGACAAACATCGAATTTTGTGCACCCAAGGGCATCCATGCCTTATTTAGAAAAAACACAACTACAATTACTGTTATTCCGATGTTGATGTAATTTACCCATGCTTTTTTTGTCTCTGGCCATTTTTCAGAAAAGAAACTATTTAAACCATAAGCAGTTAAGGCCAACGCGATATAATATCCTGTAAATACAGATAAAACCAAACCTGTAATTATTAGTGCAATACTCAGGATTTTTGTGTATTTGTTTTTATCAAAGCGAATAGAAAAAACAAGATGTGCCAGCGTTGGAATTATAATTAAACCAATAAGCAAAGCAGCAAGCATGGTAAAAGTTTTGGTAAAGGCAAGTGGTTTAAACAGTTTTCCTTCGGCGGCTTCCATGGCAAAAACCGGCAAAAAACTAACAATGGTCGTTGAGAGGGCCGTTATTACTGCCCCGGCAACTTCGGTTGTTGCTTCGTAAACCACATTGAGAAGTTTTTTCCCACGGGCACCAATATTTTCGACCATTTCTATATGCCGGATTATATTTTCTGTGAAGACCACCCCAACATCAACCATCACACCGATTGCAATTGCAATTCCTGAAAGCGCAACAATGTTTGCGTCAACACTAAATCGGCGCATGGTAATAAACGTGATTAAAACCCCAATTGGCAATAAACTGGATATTAAAAATGATGCCCTTAGATTTAAAACCAAAACAATTACAACCAGAATACTAATTAACAATTCCAGACTAATTGCTTCCTCCAAAGTTCCAAGCGTCTCTTTAATTAAACCGGTGCGATCGTAAAAGGGAACAATTGTAACTTTCGAAATCGTGCCGTCAACCAGCGTTTTTGAAGGTAATCCCGGTTCAATTTCAGCGATTTTTGCTTTTAAGTTGTTGATTGTTTCCATCGGATTTGATCCGTAACGGGCAACAACAACTCCACCAACAGCTTCGGCGCCGCCTTTGTCCAAACCTCCACGCCGGGTAGCCGGGCCAAAATTTACTTTGGCAACATCTTTTATACGAATAGGGACATTGTTCTGAACCGCAACTACACTTTTTTCAAGGTCTTCAAGATTTTTAATATAACCAATTGCACGCACCAAATATTCAACACGGTTAAATTCAATGGTTCGCGCACCTACATCGAGGTTGCTGTTTTTAACCGCCGCCATTATTTGAGCCACATTTACTCCGTGCGCTTTCATGGCATTTGGGTCAATGTCGATTTGGTATTCCTTTACAAACCCACCGATGGAAGCAACTTCGGCAACACCTTTTGCAGATGTAAGTGAATAACGAACATAAAAATCCTGGATGGTTCTCAATTCGTGTGGATCCCAACCACCGGCTGGGTTTCCATCCTTGTCCCGGCCTTCAAGTGTGTACCAGTAAATTTGTCCGAGAGCCGTTGCATCGGGTCCCAAAGCAGGAGAAACATCTGCCGGAAGTGTGCCAGCCGGAAGGGAATTTAACTTCTCTAAAATTCGGGTACGGCTCCAGTAAAATTCAATATCTTCATCGAAAATGATATAAATGCTGGATACACCAAAAATAGAATTACTCCGGATTGTTTTTACTCCCGGAATTCCCAAAAGTGATGTTGTTAAAGGGTAAGAAATCTGGTCTTCGATATCCTGAGGCGACCGTCCCGGCCACTCGGTGTAAACGATTTGCTGATTTTCTCCAATGTCTGGAATTGCATCGACAGGAACCGGGTCGGATGGTAAAATACTAGTGTCCCAGCCAAACGGCGAATTAATAATTCCCCAACTGATGAAAACAATAAGTACTAAAAAAGTAACCAGTTTATTTTCGAGAAAGAACCGTATAATTTTATTTAACATGCCTGTTCAATTATGATTTTTAATGATTAATTATTGTTATGTTTCGTTATTGAGCCGTCATTCCGAGAGTTCACTCAAAATTATTGGGCATAATAAGTAAATGACATTAGATGCTGAAACAAGTTCAGCATGACGATATTATCAACTAAGGTCTAAGTTTTTAATGTCATCCCGAACTCGTTTCGGGATCTCTAAATTAAGATCTGTCATTGGTAACTTGTTTCGGAATCTGTTAAAGAGATGCTGAATCCGTCAGCTGACGGACAGCATGACGTCTAAAGTCAATAGTTTGACACAGGGAATTAAAATCTAAAAATCATAAAAGATATGTCTGGTTCTTCGAAAGAACCTTTTGAATTTTGGGAGGCGGTGGTAAATCAGCAATAAAAAATTCTTCTGTTTCTTCCGAATCAATTACGTTGAAATTGTACACTAAAACTGCAAAATGCAACAATTCTAATTCAGCAGAATGAGGAATTTCAGATAAAGAAGCCATAGAAAAGTCTTCATCAACCTGATAAAAACTCATTTCATTTTCGCAGCAATCACTTGCATCGCAGCATGATTCAGCCTCGGTAAAAACTGACGTTGAAATTAAAAAGCCACCACAATAATGTTTATAAATAGCCACGCCCATTGTTGAGACCAACAACAGAACAGATAAAATTATATGGCTGACTTTCTTAAACATCTTTAAAAATTATTTCACAAAAATACAAATTCAAGGTAATTCAGAAGTATGGAATTCTGGATAAGATGTATATAATTTTGCACCCACCTATATCTCATTCAACGATTTGCGGCATCTATTGTTCATTTTTTGAATTTTGTCGGGTCATTCCCAACTCTTTTAAACTGAGGAGAGAGATGTTGGTTGCTATAATATTTTTATTGTTACTACTCAGCGGCACAAAGAAAATCTAAATAGTTAGTTATCAATTCGTTTTGTCCTGATTTTTGTTCAAAGGAAACAAAAATCCCGCCAAAACTACCGACATTTACAACATTTAACCCCAAGCTAAACAGACTGTGTGAAAACAGTCTTTTTATCCTTTACCGTCCCATTTATGGGACGGATTTTGCGATTACACAAACTGCTGGACTTTAGTCCAACTGTCTTATATTCAGGACTAAAGTCCAATTCTCTTTCTCAATTCAATAACCGTTGGATAAATCCAACGGCAAAAGGATAATCCCTTTTTCACACAGCCTGTTTAGCTTGATGGGATATAATAAGCATAAATGGCTTTAGCTATTAAGGAACTAAGCCCGGTTTTTTTGAATTGAAAGAATTAATGGCTAAAGCCAAATTACAATTCAATTAACTTACCACCGGGCTAAAGCCGCGGTGTAAAACATTTCAAAAGAATAAAATAAGAAGCCCGTTAAACTACTTTAAAACCTCCGAAAATTCCTCTTTATTTTCCATTAAAATTTCAAGACCACTTAGTAGCGGTAATGTCTCATTATTTGAAGAGTTGAGTTTGATATTTAGCTTGTCGGCAATTTTAATTCCTTCAAAAGTTTTGGTTATTAATTTATTCTGTCCGCCTGCTTCTTTTGTAATATTGAACTCTTCCAAAACAGTTTCCCCCTGAATATCAACATTAAATTCCCGGCTTTCTGCTTTTGTATTTTCAATTTCAGCAAAATATAATTTTACCGTATAAGACATATTTGGCTTTTCCTCATTCGAGATTGTTACTTCAATTTCCTGAACTCCGTTTATTGCAGAAGCCGCAACATAAGAGTGGTTTTCAGTTTCAATATTAAATGAATTTGTTCTGATGTAGCCTATTTTATTTTCGTTCGCATCGTTACTCAGAGTTTTATGTTGCCCAATTAAAGTTGTATCGGAAGTAACAAATTTGATATCTACCGGTACATCGGGGCTTTTACCGCCAACACTTGGATAATCGAGCCACAAAGTACTGTTCTCTGCAACCCTGTCTCCAGGCGCGCCAAAATTAATTCCCAACTGCTGAACAGGTTTACCACTCCAGTCAAATTCATTGTTAGTCCAATATTCTAAACGCGGCATGTGAATAAATGAAAGTGAAGTCTGATTCTGATAAGAACAGGCGCAAGTACGTGTATAATCAGGCGCATTTAGCACCCCGTTGGCAGCGATGAGATTTGCCGTACAACCCGATTTGAAACCTCCAAGATTTCCAGTACCTCCGTTTGTTTCAAGGTCGTAGAAACCTGCCGCACCCGAACGAAATGAAAGTAGGTTTTCGCTACCGATAATATAATTACAGCCGTAGGTTCTGGTATATTCCCAAACAATTTCCTCGCCGGTTATTGGGTCAACCCGATTGATAATATTTCCGGTTTTCAGATCGTAGGCATGATTTTCAACAATTATTCTTTCGCCATGGATTATTGGTGGATTACCATATTCTATTTCTTTGTCCCAAATAATTGTACCATCCGATGCGCGGTGAGCAATCATTCTTTCGCCAAACTCACCTTTTACCATATCGCGCGACGGGCGGGTTGCCTGAAGTACAATATCATGCTCTTTACTGTAACTCAACCAGCTACCAAAAACGTTGGTTTTATTTTGCCAGATTGTATCTCCGGTTTCAACATTTAAAGCGGTTAACGAGTAATCACCTTCCAACTCAATTCCACGTCGCGAAAGCAAACTCAACATTGCAGCAGGCAATTTGTCGAGTACATAAACCACATCGTCGCTTGCAGTAATTGCATTGTGAATAAATCCGTAATTTGAAGTTGATTTCCACTTCACTTTTAAATCGTGTCGGTCTGCAACTACGAGGTCAGAACTTGCACTCAGCCCGTATTCATACATTCCTCCGGAACGGGTATTATTAGCTTCAATAAGCTCAATAAATGTGTCAATATCTTCTTTCGATTTTAGGTTCTTCCGGATTTGGGTTGAAAACCTTGCAAAATTTCCACCCGTTATCAGGTTATTTTCTGAAACTCCCAGATACGCACACTGTGCCCTGTCCGGCATCCACATGGTTTTTATTTTCTCTCCGGTTTCAATATCCAATACCTGGCAAGCAATACCTTGCGCAACATAAACTAAATCGTTTGTTACAATATAATTTGTCCCCCTTGTGTTTGTTCCCGGAAGATGTTCCTGATTATATGCTGGATTCAGAGGATCATCTACATACGATTCATTGAAGAAAACACCATAGTTATTGAGTGTTTCAAACTCTTTTTTCCAGAGGACTCTGCCTGTATAAACATCCCTTGCACTGAGACTATTATTTCCCTGAATAATTAGTTTTCCATCGATAATTTGTTCCGGTGGTCCGTGTCCGTGTCGTGGAAGTACATCCATATTCGAATTTCCTCCAAACCAAAGAACACCAAGTGGGAGCTTAACAAGATCGTCGTCTGATTTAACGGTGTTTGCAATATCGCCGTATAAATGCGTCCAGTTTGCTGAACCTTCCGGTGCACCTTCAAACGCGAGTAAAACCTTTTCAGAGCTACTGTTTGTAACCGTTAATCCATCGAAAGAGCTTTCTTTCGCAAAATTTAAAATATTGGCAAGTCCCGAATTATTGCCACCAATCCATATTTTTCCTCCAAAAGGCCGGGTTGAAGCATAAACCTTTTTAAGTAAGGTTTTTGCTGATTCAGAACTATAATTGTCGATGTCTTCTATAATAGTTAATGAAGAAAAATAGGGTGCAAAATCCATATTTTCAGGAGTGTTTTGCAAAAAGGCTACTCTACTGGCCGTGAAACCCATTTCATCAAAATCTTTTCTTAGTTTATCAATTTTTGAAACATCAGAATCGACAGCAACAATTGTAAGATTTGATTTTTCGGCAATTGCAGCAAGAAGTTTCGGGTTATTAACTCCAATATAAAGCGCGTAACCATCTTTTACTTTTGTTTCATTCAGGATCTTTTCTGCCTTTTCATATATTGAATTTGAAATCTTTATTTTGTTTGAAGTTGGAAGAATGTCTGCAACTTCGTTTGGAGCTGTAGCACCTAAGGCCATGATTTTTCCATCGAGTGTAACCGCGAAGATTTTACCGTTGGCAGCAATTAACCGTCCAATATTTCCATCAACTTCTTTTTTCCATAAAACCGTTGGTTCGGCATTTTTATTAAGCTGAACAGCAGAAATACTATTTTTACCTCCCGCAAATAAATGAGAACCGGCTTGAATTAAATCCCCTGAAGCGTCAACCGGTAGCGACCATAAAATTTCACCGGGATTTTTTGGATCTCTTGCAACAACCGATTCGCCAGAAAAATAAAAAACTTCGTCATCTAAAACAGGGTATTTCTCCAATATTTGTGAGACCCTTTTCCCACTTTCACTTTCATATAAAAAAGTATTTCTGTCGCGATGATGATTTACAAAATAATCACCTTTTGCACAAACAAATGCTCCTCCACTTTTATTATAAGCGTTAATATGATAATAGATTAATTCACCAGTTTTGCGATCGAAACATCCGGGAACTGAACGTCCACCTGCGATAAATAAATAATCGTTATTCAATGTCATTGGACCCTGCGGGGCAATTCCGGCAAAAGCCATTGCTCCACCATGAGGTTGTAAAATGTAATCGGAACTGGTACCATCATTTTTCCAAATAATTTCACCATTTTTTGCATCAATTGCATAAATAAATGTTCCCATCGAAGGCCAAATACTTGCTGCGAAATAGGCAACACCATCATCAACAACCACGCCACCACGTGCTGGCCAGGTAGAAATAAGACGCTTGTTTCCTAATAATTTTCTGTCGGCTGGACCACCCCTAAATTTCCAGTTTAAATCCCCTTTTTCGGCAGACAGGCAATACAAATAACCATCGTCGCTGGTAAAATAAATGTTGTTGTTATCGTACGAAAGAGGCAATCGAACTGGTCCATCTGCATAAAAGGACCAAATCTCATTCCCGGTGGTGCTGTTAATTGCAACCACTTTATCCTGATCGTTGAACCCGATATATAAAGTATTGCCTACAGCAATTGGTTCAAATACTTTGTCAAACTGCATCAAATCGTGGTTTAAGGGATCGTCCCAAACCATTTCTCTGGGAGAGTAATGCCTTGTCCATTGCAAATGTAAATTATCAGGAAGTTCTGCCGGACTCGAAGAAGTTCTTCCTGCATCGTAACGCCACATTGGCCAGTCTTGCGCTGAAATTGCGGTAACAGAAATTAAAAATGTTAAAATAAAAAGTCCTTTAAAAATGGAATTTTTCATTATTGATGGTCTTTAGTTGATTCGTTTGCTAAAATAGTAATTAATGTTATATTTTATGGCTGAAAGAATTCGATTTCGCCTGTTATTCGGCAGGCTTGTTATCATTTAATAATTAACTTCTCAAAATTTCCCCCTTTTCAAGATAAACAATTCTATCTGCTTTTTTGCTAACCTCTTTGTCGTGAGTAACAAGTAAAATTGTTCCACCGGAGTTTTTAAAATCAGCCAGACGATTCATTACAATTTCAATATTTTCTGGGTCGAGGTTGCCCGTAATTTCATCGGCCAGAAGAATTTTAGGTTTGAAAAGCAAAGCTCTTGCTAAAGCTGTACGTTGTTTTTCTCCAGCACTTAATTCGGCTGGAATGTGATGTAATCGGTCTTTTAATCCCAAAGAATCAATAAGTTCTATTACTTCCTTGTCCGAAATATTCGATTTATTTGCCAGCATCGGGACTTTAACATTTTCAATAATTGTTAAGTATGGAATTAGATGGTATTGCTGAAAAACAAATCCAATATTATTTGCTCTGAAAACCGACCTTTCTTCCTGTGTCAAATTATAAATATCCGTACTGTTTATTTGAATTTTCCCGGAGCTTGGTTTCAATAAACCTCCGGCTGCAAGAAGTAGTGTTGTTTTCCCGCTTCCGCTGGCACCACTTACAACAACAAATTCTCCTTCACTGGCTTTTAACGTTACACCGTTTAATGCAAGAATAGTTTGATTTTCTTTGGTGTATTTTTTAGTAATGTTCTCTAATTGTAGCATCTATAAATGTCAAATTTTCGTGCCCTGTTTTCTATTCTAAAATATTTAAAATCTATTAATCTTCTCTAAGTATTTCTGCCGGGTCTTGGCGAGCTGCAATTGTTGCAGGAATATAAGCCGCCAACAAAGCAAGCAGTGGTGCAAACAGCAATGTCAGAGCAAACTGGGAAACACTAAAAAAACTAACAGAAAATAATCCGCCCCAAATACTGCCAATTCCAAATCCCAGAAAATATCCGATAAATGCACCCGATAAACCTATTAACAATGCTTTGTAAAGGAACAGTTTCATAATTGAAATTTCTTTAACTCCAACTGCTCTTAATATTCCTATTTCACTTTTTCTGCTTCTTACATTTATTATGAATAAAAACGCAATCCAAAGCGTGCTTGTTAAAAGTACCAAAGGCACAAGTATTGATGCAAAATTCTCACGCTCTTTTCGAAGATTGTTACGATGTATTTTTTCAGACAAAATAGCATCTTGTGCTTCTTTTGCTGCACGGTCTCTCGCTTCGGCACGGGCAAGTACACTGGTTCCTTTTTCAATAACCTGTGTGCCGGGCAACACACTGTAAACTTCATCTCGAACACTGGCAAGATCACTGCCTGAACAGTGACATTTAAGTGCTAATATGGCATTAATTTCTTCTTCTTTTTGCAAGAGTTCTTGGGCTTCCTGCAAGTCAATCCAGATAGTAATATCGTCTTTATTTCCGCGTGCCTCGTTGCATTTTTCGATTTTAAAAGTTCGGCCCATTAATTTTAATTCGTCGCCTGTTTTTATATCCAAACTGTTGTGCAACTCGTAACCCACTATCATTGTTCCTTTTGGTACTGCTACCATCATTGGCTCTTTGGGGTCTTTGTGTAAAAACGGGACTTCCCCTCTAACTCCAGTCAAAATAATAGTACGACGTTTTTCAGGCCATTCAATTTTTTGTTGAAGGCTGGGCAGCAAATGACGAATAAGCATACTTGGCGAAGCGGCAAGACTATCAACAAAACTTTCGGGCATATATTTAGAGGCAAAGTCATCGGCGTACAAATCATTTAGGTTCTGGTCTTTTGGAAGAATCAGCAGATTAAATCCAAGGTTTTTCATAATCTTCCGATAATCATCTTCAAGAATTATCATCCGTTCGCTTGTTTCCAATTCTTTTTGTGCGATAATTTCACCTGTTTTCAAATCGTGAATTTTCAACATGGTAAGTGCACCTGTTACCGTTGTAACTGCAAATACCACCGAAATTAATCCTAAAAAAAAGTTTAGTTTTCGGCGAACGATTTCTTTTAATACCAGTTTATTGATGTTCATTTATTTGCTTTTCGTTTTAACAGAAACGACAGAATTGGTATTAGAATAATCAGGAAAAGAAAAACCAGTAGAATATTTCGGGTAAGATTACTGAAAGTGGTTTTATCGGTTTCGGTAGTCTTTAAAAGAGTTTCATTTTGAGTCTCCGCCAATTCAATTTCTTTAATCTTTTTATTTTCCTCAACCTGATTTGGGAATTCATTTTCCGTGACTTTTTCAATTGTTGGCTCAATAGTTTCTTCTTCGGATTCCTCTGATTTAGTATCAATTTCTTCCCTGATTAATTCATTTTCAACAGGACTTTCTGCAACTATCTCTTTTTCAGGAATTATAAATTCTGAGAACCCTGAAATCTCTGGAATTTCTTCAGCCTGAATCCATGAGGAATCGCCAATAGCTTTTTCCCAATCGGCACTGAAGAGCAGATCGGATCCCGGATTATCTTCTTTAATGGTACACGAACACCAGCCGATAACTGAGTTGCATGTTTCTTCTATGAGTTTTTCTTTAATCCCTCTACCAACCAGGGCATACAAAACGCGCCCCCGCCCGAAAACGGGAAATGCGATTGGTGCTTTAATAAAAGGCAAATCGGGTTCTGTTCCCAACAACATTTTGATAAAAATTTCTTCAGCCGGATCGCTTCTCGATACTTTTAACATTGAAAAATGAACTCCCTTTTTTACGATGTCAATTTCAAGCGGTTCGCCGTTAGCATTGGTAGCGGTTGATGAAAGTTTTAATTCTTTAGAAAGTACTTTTAGTTCATCATTTAAAACTTTTGAGGCTAAATCGTTCTGATAAGCGTCTGCGCTTTCTACCAAAACCCAGGCAACCGCATCACCTTTTTGAATCCTTCTTACAATCTCACGGCGAGCAGGCGAATCGATTATTTTATTTACATTTTCTTTTGTTAGTTCCCCTTCCCAAAGTACACCTGGATTATTACTTTCCATCGGATAAAAAAGTCGAATAATTGGTAATTTGTCATCAGGAATATTGTGTTTCTCAGTCGTGGTAGTCTCTACAACTCTCATGTTTGTACTGATATTTCCTGTTGATTTTTCCTTTAATAATTTAATTGACTGGTTTTGTTCATCGTTCAGATTACCATTATGAATAACTTCTACTGTATAAAGAAATGCCGGCCACCTTTCTAGCGCGTAACGGAAAACCGGTGTAGAACAACTTAAAGCCGGAATAATATAGCTAAACTGAAACAACAGGATAAAAAGAATTGATTTTACAGGTAATATATTTTTTATACTCATATTAACTCTACTGGTTTAATGTAAGAATAGGTCGCCACGCAAAACTAATATATTTGTGCAGAATTGGAAATTAGTATAAGAATTCTTTGTGATTATTGCTAAATTGAAAAAAAGTTTTTAGCGAGGTTTGCTTTGGATTAAAAGAAATGACAAAAATGGCACAAAAAAGGAGAACGAAATGAGTCTGCAGATTTTCTCAAACACCTATAAAGTAAAAAACTTAATGAACAAGAATAATCTCTTGTCCTATCTGGTTTCCCTGACAGTTGGAAGTTGCAACCATATTTTTGAAAGTTCGGTGTGAATTAATGCCCAATTATTTCATAACAAGGCTCAACTTACCATACTGTCAAACCTAACATTTCCAGATTTTCCTTTTCCATCATTAAGGTGAGCAACCGAGTTGTATTTACCCTTAAAATGACAGTATCTACATCAAAGAGTACTTCCCAAATCAGTTTTATTTTGGTGGATTATCTAAAATGTAACTTATGTTTGCAGTATATAATTGTCTTCCCAATCCCTCGTAATTTGAATCAAAAGAAATTATTTTTCCATCTCTGCTACATCGCACATGTAGGTCGGCACGAAAAATCCCTGTTTTATGTTTACCGGTAGATTTCAATTTTGCGAGTGGTACAAATGTTTTTGTGGGTCTATGGTATAGAAACATGTACTGATATTCCTTAATTACATAAGTGTCGCATAATATCCAATCGTTGTAAGGAGGTGGCAAAATTGTTGGGTCAACATTGGTGTCAACATCTGCGATAACTTCCGATATTTCACCAGACTCATCATCTTTAATCAATGAAAAATATCTTCCTTCAAATATTGTAATATCATCTTGCCAAACATGGTGACTCGGGTTGTTAAAAAAATACCTAATATCTTTCCCGTCGGCAGATACCGACCAGGCTGAAACATGACGAGGACTGTCCATATTTCTTAAAAAGGTAATAAATCGGCTGCCTGAAGGATTCCAACCTTCACGAAAAATATATAAATTAGTTTTACCGGTATAACCTTTAGGAAAAGCATTTTCGGCAATGGTTGCAAGGCTTGTAATAAATTCAACCTCGCCGGTTTCCATATCCATTTTTTCTATGCCTGTTTCGGGAGGTGCATAACGTTCAGGATAAGCATGTTGGATTCCTACATATTTAGTTCCTGCATGTTCCATTCTGGTAAAATCGTGCGTAAGTGCAAATCGACCATCCTTTGTCACATCGTAAATTGGGCGGGGTAAAATACGAGTTTTGCCCGTCTCAAAATTAAAAGCTTTACAAATGAATTGGGTACCATCTTCACTTCTGTCATTCCATAATATCTCCTCAGAGTTTGGTCGCCATTGTAGCCGACAACCCTGTTGCCAATTCCATGCAGTAGTTTCGCCTATTTTTGTCCATTTATTGTTGTTTTGTAAATCAAAATAGCCAATATCTCCTCTATCATTTTTCACTACTTCTCTATCCTGAAAATAAACTGTCATTCCCAAAGCATATCTTCCTGATTCGTCGAATTGTTGCTCATCATAAAACCAAAAACCGGTGAATTGTGGGTTCTGTTTAGTACCCGGGTCTGAAATACGAGTCATTTTAACATACCTAAAACCATCACTTTCATATATTTCTTTCCATGATTTGCATTTTGAATATTCTTGTGCCGAAAGGGTAAAGGCAGCTAAAAAAAAGATGAAAAATGTTGACTTTACATAATTGCTGTATCGTTTCATAGATTCTGGTTTTGGTTATTATGCTTGGTAAATGTATTAAAATTGAAACGAATATTTAGGATCTTATTAGTAATTAATATGCAATTTTCAGATCAAAACTATATAAGATTGAGTTGAAATGAGAGTTGAAAATATGCAGTTAACTATAATATATACAGCAAATTACAGCGGTTATAGAGATTTTTAGAAAAAGGTTTCGATAAAGGTACGTATGTACAAGAAATTTTAGTGAATTACAATATTCCCTAAAACAAAAAAGCCTGAAACTTAATGATTTCAAGTTTTTCTAATCTTTTTGAGATGTGATTTGCACCTCTTGCAATTGGAAGGTATAACTTTTTACAATTGTGCGTCAGAAGGATACAAAACCAAATCTTTACTATTGTGCAGAATAAGATTCATTCATTCCGATCACTGCCAGGTGAGGTACATTTCGCGCTAAAAGTGGCTCGCCTTGCAGTGCCCATTAATCGTTGATTACTTTCACATCCTTAAACATGTACGGATTGTCGCTGAGTCTCAAATCCTTACCGCTTGCAGTGGTAACATTCCTGAGAATAACTTCCTTTGTTTTAACATAAGGAAACTTTTCCACATAGAAATCGTCGGTCATTTGTCGATTGAAATTTCCAAAAATGGCTGGTCCCTTATAATCCTCTGGATGATTGGAGTCATCAATATGAAGGTTTTCAATGATTATTCGCTCAGGCATAAAACAGGTGTATCCAAAATCATGCTGCCCTGAATAGGCTCCACTGATAAGACTGGCACTGGTTGGTTTGCCATTTGCCGGTACGAAAACACAGTTGCGGATGACAAATTCTCCTTGCCATGTACTGCCGTAATCTGAACGCAGGTTGATGAGGCGACTTCCACGGATGGTTGTATTTTCTACTGTAAAAAGGCCACTACCGATAGCGTTGATTCCCATGTGTCCCAGGGTTGAATTGCGGACAGTTGCATTGGCAACTCCCTTGTGGGCATCGAACCGCGAAAAAGTGCAATTGTCTAAAATAATATTTTTGCAATAATTGGTGCCCATGATTCCCCAATAGGTTCGGTCATTGATGTCATTTGTCTGGCTACAATTCACAAATGAAATGTTTAGGCTACGCCCGAGGGAAATGTCATAAGTACCCATGGAGACCGTAAGTCCTGCTGAACCAATGGTACTGTACGTTTTATGTCCTGTTAGTATTGTATTCCGGACTTTCAGGTTAGCACAGTCACTTACATTGATGAAGCCACCATAGGGTGCGCCATAATCTCCCTCTCCGGTGATGCGATGTTCAATCCCATCTATAAGAACATTGGAGCGTCTAATCCCGAAGCCACGCCTGTAATACGTATATTTCGATTCTTCCCTGTTGGCAATTGTGGTAAATTTCCCTCCGGTAATTGTTAGGGTCTTGTCATCAAGGGGAAGAGCAGTAATATCTGTTATCTGTTCAAAGTCCCAAATAATTGGAGCGTCCATATCCACATTACCATTTTTGTCAACCATAAAAATATCTGTCTGCGAGGAGCCATTGTTTTGATTTCGCCCAAAGCGGATATAATGCTTTACGTTGGAGTTGGTTACAGTAATCAGGCAGGCTCCCGGCAAAGAGACTTCGATTTTCTCCTGGTTCCTCTTAAGGATAGCAATTCCCTCAAGTTTGAAAGATTCAAGGCTGGAATTAACCATGAATAGATATGCGTTACGGTTTTCTACGTCTGTATCGTCAATAAAAAAGGTGGCCGTACCGAAATCTGTATCGGTTTGGACGACTGCTGTGCGATCCTTTCCGCTAATGTAATATGTGGCTCCTTCGTCAGCTTTCACCAAAAGGCCATGCTGATTAGCGATTTCATGAGCAGCAGCAATAGCATCTATATCATCGGTTTTGCCATCGCCCTTAGCACCGAAATCACTATATTTTAAAAAGCCATCAGCTTTAAATTTTTGGATATGTTCTTCGGAAACATTTATCAACAATTCCCCATTTTCATTTGTACTTACCTGTATTTTTTCAAGCAGGTTGTCGGGTTGGCACTGTGCCATAGTTGCACATAAAAATAAGAAGAAAAATGAAAGTATGTTTTTCATAATGAAAGTATTTTTTTGCATTGATCAATTTTTGAAAAAATCAATAGTAATTTTAGTTACCAGGTTTACGAGTAAAGATCATCATAAACTGGCAATTTTCAAGCAGAATCACAAAAAATATTTCAATTGAATGAAAATATATTCAATCCTCCGGAACGGAATTTATTTCGTGATTACAGGATTTTTAATAGGAAAGAGATAAAAAAAGGACATCAAAATCGCCAACCTTTTCAATCGGTGCTCCCCATACAGTTGGATTTGCTAGCAAACAAATATTTCAGCTGAGTTTCCATTAGTTCAACGGTTGAATAAAGTTATAAATATCAATAATTTTAAATTGTAAAAAGAATCTCTTATTTTTAAAAATTATTAGAATAAACCACAAAACTTAGTATTGTAAATAGTATGGTTCTCAACAAAACAATTTATATGAAGTATATAATTACAATCTACTTTTTTCTAGGCTTTGGATTTTCAATTCAGAGCCAAAATTCTGAAAATGAAAATATAATTATTCAGTATACCGGTAAAGACAAAACTGCAAATATCAATTTTCACGACGGTCAAATGAGACCAGCTGTAGGGACGCAAAACTATCAGATTTTAAGGGCTAACCGTTCATATCCTGAGACAGCCGAAAGTACAGGCTGGACATATAATCATGCTCCAATGCTGGCTTATTGGAATGGTCATTTTTTCTGTGAGTATCTTTCAACTCCTGTGGGTGAACATTCTTCTCCTGGAATTACCTTACTGGCAAAATCGAAAGATGGAATGAACTGGGAGAAACCACAAATAGCTTTCCCCATATATTTTACTTCCGGGTTAACCGACGAAGGAAAGCTGGAACATAGAGATTACCACATGCATCAGCGAATGGGATTTTATCTAGCACCAAATGGAAAATTATTGGTAATGGCTCATTATGGTGGTAATGATGGAGATGGCGTTGGAAGGGTTGTTCGAGAAATGTATGAGGATTTTACCTTGGGGCCAATTTATTTCATAAGGCTAAACGATAAGTGGGAAGGAGAAGTTAATTATCCTATTTTCAAAGAATCTGATGATGATGAATTTATTGCTGCCTGTGAATCTTTTATGTCAGATAAAATAAGGCGTTTACAATGGTGGGAGGAAGATTATAAAGCGGACGATGCTGCTACATTTTACATGCCTTATGAAAGAGCAAAAGCATTTTGTTTTTATACTATTTCTGATTCGTTAACTATTGCATTGTTTAAAGCCAGAATGATGACCTGGACCAAAGATGGTGGGAAAACCTGGAAAAAACCTTTCAGGGCTGAAACCCTTACTTATGGTGGAGCAAAGATATGGGGACAAAAGTTAGATAATGACCAGTACGCATTGGTTTACAATCCAACAGACAGCCCCAACCGGCATCCACTTTGCGTAACAATAAGCAATGATGGGCTGAATTATAACCACTTGGCTGTGGTGCATGGAGAAGTTCCGGTAAAACGCTATTGGGGAATAGAAAAGCGTCCGGGCCCTCAGTATGTAAGAGGTATTTCCGAGGGGAATGGAAATCCACCTGGCGATGACCTTTGGGTGGTTTATTCAGTAAATAAGGAGGACATTTGGATTTCAAGAATTCCTGTTCCAATTAAAAGAACGGTTGATGGGCCTATAAATGACGATTTCAATAAAATGGAAACAGGTGGTTTGGTTAAAGGGTGGAATATTTATTCGCCTAAGTGGTGTCCTGTAAAATTAGAAAAAGGACCTGATGGCACAAATACATGTTTAATGCTGAAAGATTTTGATCCATACGACTATGCACGAGCGACCCGCGTTTTTAGCAATATAAGCAAACAACGGATTTCTTTTGATCTCTTTATTGAATCAAATCCGGAAAGTTTTTATATTGACATTTGCAGTAAAAAAGGGGAACGGTTGATAAAGATATTAATTAACTCAGAAAACATTATCGAGGTTAATAATGATAAAGCAAGAAATCAAAATTCATTAAAATTATTTAAGGGAAAATGGCATAAGGTGTCTGTAGAATTTGACTCATTATCAGCAAATTACAGCATTGGAATTGATAATGATATTGTTTCAGAAGGGAATAAATTTAATGGAGAAGGCCAACCTGAACGAATTGAGTTTAGAACCGGAGAATACAGATTAGACAGAAAAATTACAGAATATAAAAGTGGTGATACATCAAAACCCGGATGGGATGAACCAAATGCGGATGTTCGAACAGAAGAAGCAATCTTTTATATTCAGAACTTTTCCACAGAGTTAATAGATTAAACTCCTTGTTTTTCAGAAACAAAAAAAGCTCAACTATTTCTAATTGACCTTTTGGTGGTTCCCTGAAGGTTGGAAGTTGCAAGCTAATTTTGAATACAATTTTCTATAAAAAAGAATAAGTTCAACATTTATTTTTTAATTGGCAGGGTAAAAGTAAACTTGCTGCCTTGCCCAACTTCACTTTTTACTGCAATTTTGCCCCCGTTCTTTTCAACAAATTCTTTGCAAAGAATCAGCCCCAAACCGGTGCCTTTTTCTCCTTTTGTTCCCAGTGTTTTATGTTTACTGTCTATTCTGAAAATTTTACGGATGTCTTCTTCCGATATTCCGACACCATCATCTTTCACCGATATTTCACAAAAATTATCCAGCTGTTTTACTGTAATTAAAACATTTCCATTTTCGTGGGTAAATTTTATTGCATTGGCAACTAAATTCCGAAACACGGTGGAGAACATATTTACATCGGCATAAATATTTATTTCCTCGTCCGAAAAAACTTCAATTTTGATGTTCTTTTTAGCAGAAGGACTTTGGTGTAATTTTGTTGCTTCCTTAATCTTTTCATTAACATTGAATACCACAGGATTAAATTGCATTAAATTAGTTTGCATTCTCGCCCAGGTAAGCAGATTTTCAAGTAAATTGTATGCATATTTTGAAGTATTGGAAATATTGATTAAATGATATTCTACTTTGCTGGTATCCAGTTTTTTAAAATCGGAAACCAATACATCCAGAAAGCCAACAATAATATTAAACTGGTTTCCAAGATCGTGACCAATAATTGAGAAAAGCTTATCTTTTGTACCAATCAAATCTTTTAATTCCTGGTTCTTTGAAACGATTAACTGGTTCTGTTTCTCAATTTGTAAGGTTCGTTCGAGAACTTTCTGTTCAAGATCCTTTTTGTCATGCATCAATTTTCTCTCACGCATTTTTACATAAGCAACGACCGAAAGAACAATGAGAACCAGATAAGCAAAATATGCATAAATACTTCTCCACCAAGGAGGAAGAATTACAATTTTGATACTTATTTCCTTGTCGTTCCATTCTCCATCGTTGTTTGAACCTTTCACCTTAAAAGTATATTCGCCCGGCTGCAGACCTGAAAACGGAACAAATTTACGGTTCCCAATGTCGAGCCATTCGTTGGAAATACCTTCCATCTGATACTTATAATTGTTTTTTAGCGGATTGGTATATTCCAACGCGGCAAATTCAATGGTAAACGATGGTACGTTGTACTTTACATCAACTTCACTCAATTCCTCAAGATTAACGTATTCCCGTTTTGTACCAATGGTTTTATAGAAAGAGGTAAAAACCAGATTGGGAATGTAAGGATTTTTAGAAATGGAGTCGGGGTAAAACGAATTAAAACCATTCATTCCTCCCATCAACATTTCGCCATCTTCACAAAGATATGCTGCCCTTAAATTGAACTCAAGGCTCTGTAAACCGTCTTCCAATGTAAAAGTGTGAAACGTGTTCTGTTTCTCATCAAATTTGCATAATCCTTTTCCTGTGGCAACCCAGATGCCGTTATTTTTATCTTTTACAATTTCATAAATATGATTGTTTGGCAAACCCTGTTCATTTGTAAACCAGGTGAAAGTAGAATCTTCTTTATTATAAATATTCACATATGTGCCGGTCCCAATCCATATCATTCCTTTGCTGTCCTCACATAGCGAAATAATTAAATCGTCACTCAATTCTTTTTCCTTTTTTCTGAAATGCTTTATTTTTTTTGTTGCCGGATTGTACATATCCAGTCCGCTAACCGTTGCAATCCAAATCAGGCCATCTGAATCTTCCAATAAGCAATAGATTAAATTAGCACTTAACTGATGATCATCCTCTTCCATCTCTTTTTGAAAAATTTCAACGGTTGATTTTTCAAGGTTTATTTTATAAAGCCCGTTCTGGGTTCCAATCCAGTAATTGGATGATTTATCCCGGATAATCATAAATATTCTGACATTGTTAAGTGATGGCAATGCAGTATCTTTGAAATATTCGTCCCATGGAACAAATCGATTCCCCGGTTTGTCGTAAATGACGATGCCGTTTCGTGTTCCCAACCAAATGCGATCATCCCCATCTTTAAAAATCACATGGATAAAGTCATTCGAAATTTTATGATTCCCGGTCTGTCGTGTTGAAAAATGTTCAACTTTGTTTGTGTTCCGGTTCAGCAGGTTTAATCCCTGTCCCCAGGTTCCCACCCACAAAATACTATCGTTTTCTTTATATATTGAAGCAATCACATTTCCCGATAAATCCAGTGAATTTGGCAAATTGCTGTTTCTGTAAAGTTCAAAATTTTTCCTCTTTAAATCAGTTATACTCATTCCCGACAGTGTTCCAATCCAAAGATTCTCGGATTTGTCGATGATGAGCGACTGTAAAATATTATGTACTATTCCGCTGTTTTCAGAGGTGTAGTTTTGTATAGTAGCAACTTTTAAGGAAAATTGCGAAATAACATATAACCCATTGTCTTCGGTCCCAAAAATAAGGTTCCCAAATTTATCTTCCAGAATCGCCCGAATGCAACTGTTCTCAAAGGGATATTTTTCGCTCGAAGCAAGGTTAAAACCAGACTCTTCAAAACGACTCGAAGCAGAATTAAAATTGAACAACCCAATTGTGGTTCCTACCCAAAGCATTCCTTTTTTGTCTTTAAATAATGCCGTAATATTTACAATACCAATAATATAACCTTTTTTGTCGATGAATGGAAAATAGCTGAATTCCTTTGTTTGAAACGAAAATGCAGTTAATCCATTTGTTGTGCCTATCCATATTCTTTCCTCATCATCCTCAAGTACCGGAATTTTCACATCTTTAACTGCGCCGTCATATTCGAGTTTGCTTTGAAAATGAGAAAAGCTATTCTCTACCGGGTTGTAAATGGAAATAACAGGCGGAGTATTGATGATAATATTTCCATTGGACATGCAAACTACATCATAAATGTATTGGGTGACATCAAACGTGAATGCTGTTTGATATTCTATTCGTTGGAAATAGTTTTTCTTTGTCAGATACTTGTTTAATCCGCCTTTGGTACCCACCCATAAATTCCCATCATGGTCTTCGGTAATTGCATAAATCCAGTTGTTTGAAATTGAATTTGAGTCGATTGGATTATAGCTGTAAACATCAAAAGTTTCACCATTAAAGCGGTTTAAACCATTTTGGGTGCCTATCCAAATGTAACCTTTCGAATCCTGAAATATACAATTTACAACACTCTGCGAAAGACCTTCGTTAATTGAATAATTGGTGAAGGTAAATTGTTGAGAATAACCATGGATCGACAGTAGAAAACTGAAAATCAATATATTTAATAACCGTTTCATCTATTTCTGATTTCTTTATACAATCTATGTATTTCCATTTCTTTAAACAAATATTTTTATATCTGAATCAACTTAATGACTGGTTCTATGAATAACATATCATGTAATTTTGTATAACGATTTGCAAGTTAAATGTTCAGATTAATTTTTATCATAATAAATAGTAGAAATGCTAAAAAAACCTGAAAGATAGGTCAAATATTATTCCACAATTATCATTCACCTATTTCCAATTTCCAATTTAATAAGAAAGAAAGAAATTCAGAGGCACTCAGTTTGGTGGTAATTTCACCATTTTTATTCATTCACACTGATATAAGAAACCAAATAAGACTTGAACGAAACTCTAATTATCAAACATTTATCATTTCAAGATAAAGAGAATGTATTGTTAGAAGAATTTAGTATTATAAAATTTGTAACCAAATATATATCAGCCAGATACAGCTGGCTCTCAATGTCAGTAAGGTTTTTAGAAAATCGGGCACAAAAAAAGAGGTCATTTTCGACCTCTTTTTTTGTGTAGCTCTCCTGACAGTTGGAAGTTGCAACCTATTTTGTAAGTGGTTATGTATTTTACCACTTTTTATGACTGAGTATTTATGATGACGTTTAATTAACTGACGGTGTAATAACGAATTTGCGGAATTCAATTGGCCCATGATCTCCCTGAACCATAATTGGTCCCGGTTCTCCTTCATTGCTATCAAGCGAACCACCTGTTATTCCAGGGATAGGGCGGTTAGAAACAACTTCGATTCCATTATGTACAACAGTTACATGGCGACCAACAAGCGTTACTTCAAAAGTTTGCCATTCTCCAGGTTTTTTAGCCGCATTAACTGATGGAGCTATAAATCCATAAATACCACCTATACTTACACCATCAGCTCTTCCTTTAGAATCTTCAATCTGGAGTTCATAGCGTCCACGAAGATAAATTCCACTATTACTTCCTGCAGGGTACCTGAATTCTACGCTCAGTTTGAAATCGTTAAATTTTTGATTTGTAATCAGGTTGCCGCCCTTTTCTTTGTTCACCATTACATCATCAATAATCTGAAATTTATTGGTCTCGGGAATTATCCATTTGTCCATGTTATCAGTGATCAAGTTAATTGGACTTCCCCACACCGGCGGTTCTTTTCTTTCCAAAGACGGAGCCCGAACACCGGTCCATTTTAGTTTGTTGCCATCGAGCATTTTATATCCGGTAAGAACATTATCTTTTAAAGTGAATTCAAAATAGATATCATCTATATCCATCCACTGAGGAGGAATGGTAAAATGATATTTTTGTTCATCGGCAGAGTAATGAACTTCGGCAATCGGACGTGCACTTCCTTCGTAGCCAACATAGTATCCTACAAGTGTTGAGAAACCTGATAATTTAATTTCTAGCCATCCGGGGAAACCATCAGATGCCATTAAACCATGTCTGAAAATTCCGAGTTTTTCTAACTGATCCTCTTCCATAGTTATGGTGAGGTTCCATTTGCCAATCACATCCGAGTCACTTTCAACACGTTGTGCCTGTGTATTAATAAAACCAATTAATGTTATTACAAATAGTAATAGGATAATTTTTAGTTTATTCATGATATTATTTAATTAGTAAATTTTTATAAACTACAAATCTACTTAAAAACTGTATTAGATAAAATACTCCACTCCTAATTTATCAAATTCAAGTATCATTATCGTTTGTGCATGTAGAGAGGTCTGTTTATTCATTCATGATTTCTTTGGTGCTGCCAGCAACTATTAATGAAAAAAGGTCGCCAAAATTGACGACCTTTTCTTGAGGTGCTCCTCTGACCTTCGGAAGTTGCAACCTAATTTGGGAAAGTTTGGTGTGAATTACCACCTTATGGATGAAAAGCATCTCTTAATTTCTATACCAATTTGTCCAAATTCCGTTAAAGACCTACAAATTATCGCTGTCTGATGAAGGGTGTTAGGAACTAATAACCTTCATTATTTGATAAAACTATTGCTTTACAAAAACAATGTTTTTAGTTCGTCCACTTGAAACTGAGAATGATTCCACTACTCCCTTTTTATTTCTATTAAAAATAATTTTATTCATAAAAAACACATCCCCTTTAAAGGAGTCTTCTTCAATAACTTCAAGTTTAATATCCTTCAAATTAATATGACTGGCAACTAAGGTGCTATCTTTAACTTTAATGGTATAAATAGTTTCCAGCTGCTTATTTAAATATTCTCCTTTAAAAACAGCAAGTTCGTTTATGTCTGGAGAATAATCGGGAAGCCTTCTTAGTTCATGTTTGCCATTTTGTTCCAAAATTGCTTTTTTAATTGTTCCATCTTCATTTGCAACAATATGGAATTTTGCGTCTACATTTGGGACTTTGAATGTTGTATCATTTAATGCAATCAACTTATGCTTTGGCTGCCCCGTAATAATTGCTACTAATTTTTCATCCTCAATTTTTAGGTCAATTATCATTCCTGCAATTTCCAAAAGATATTTGCCAGAATATTTTGTGAGCAACTCCATAGGTACTTTTACCTCGTCAGGTTTAGAGTTAGATTCTGATTTACTTTCTTCATTAAAGTATTCACCCAAGAAAGCTTTGTTAATTTCTTCCACCATAGCACCTAAAGGTATAGCCCCAAAATTACTTAGAACAATTGTCCCGCTATTTATTTCAGGAAAATAAGAGATAAAAGCCCGGTGTGCAATGTCAGCCCCTCCATGACTATACCGTTTTAATCCTTTATATTTATCAACTCCTATACCGAAACCGTATGTTAGTGTATCTCCGTTGGTCAATGTATCAGGAGTTACCAATTTTGCAACCAGTTCTTTTCCTCCTAATGAAGCTACATCAAAATTATTCATCCATTTCGCAAGGTCTTCAACCGTTGTGTATATTCCACCAGCTCCATAAGATGCATCAAGATCACCGGCTTCTTTGAAACCAACTTTATCTCTTACGTATCCTTGAGACGCATTTTTAATTATTTCTTTCGGATTATCCCTGACAAAGGAGTTGTTCATTTCCAATGGCTCGAAAACATTTTCTTTTACAAATGTTGGGAATTCTATATCCGTTTTTCTTTTTATAATCTCAGCCAGTAAGATAAAAGCAGTATTGTTATAGTTAAACTCTTCGCCAGGTTTTGCCTGCAATTCATCTTGTCGTTGAATAATGTCAATAATTTGGTCTCTCAATAATACATCCTCACCTTTCCAACCGGTAATAGGCATCAGATTAAATATTTCCCAAAGTCCGTTGGTGTGGTTAAGAAGGTTTTTTACTTTAACCACCTCTCCCAAATCAGGTAACTCCGGTAAGTGTTTTCTTATATCATCTTCAAGAGATAGTTTTCCCTGTTGCTCAAGAAGTAAAATTGCGGTTGCAGTAAATTGTTTGGTTACTGAGCCTATATTGGTTGGTGTATTAATGTCAAATTCAATGTCATAAGTTAAGTTGGCTATTCCATATGCTTTTGAGAAAACAAGTTTTCCGTCTTTCACAACACCAACTGCACCACCCGGAACATTTTTACCGGTGTAGGGGTCAAATAGCTGGTCCATCCTTTTTTCAGGTATTGTAGCGATTGGTTCTACTATTTTCAGTTCAATGGTGTACTTGCCGGAATCCTTTTTAAAAGGAGCAACTTCAATGGAATATTCGCCTTGTTTTGTGGTTTCGAACATAAAAGATTCGACCCCTTCTCCAGGACCATCAAATGTTCTGATTTCTTTCTCTCCTTCTTTAATTTTTACTATTACATCTACAGATATTTGGTTGACAACTCCATAAACAAAACTGTTAGAGTCCAGAGTAACCGTATAAATCTTTGGGGTTTTAACAGCAAGTTCATCTATTATTACAGTTCCGGGTTCAATATCTCCTGAAATAAATGCTTTATTTTTTTCAGTCACCGTACATGCAGCAATAAATAGCAATGCTAAAAAGAATAGATTTTTCATAATGATTGATTTTTTCTCAAGTTACAAATTATTCAAATTGATTTCAATAACTAACAGTTGTTTTTGATTCTAGTCGGTAAATTTCATACTATTGAATGACATTAGTTCGGTGATAATTCCCACCATTCTTATTCAATTCGTATTGACTATCAAAACCTAAAAAGACTTGAACCCTAAAATTATAAATTATAAATCTAATTATTAGACAGTTACCATTAGAAGTTTATGGAAATGGGTTATTAGAAGAATTAAAACTACAAAAGTTGCAACCAAAAGGACACAAGCCAAGTACTGTTGCTCCTCAATACCAGCAAGGTTTTCAAAAATTTGGACAAAAAAAAGAGGTCGAAAATGACCTCTTGTCCTGTCTGGCTCCCCAGGTAGGACTTATTGTATATTTTATGTTATGTATATAAATGCATCTAATTCATTGTGAATCATTCAAATATGACCGATTGATTATGTTAAATAAATCTATTTTTGTTTAATTTCATTCTTTATTCTCTCTTTTAAACT
>Ga0233437_1002242_pt1 | contig 30267 bp, 22 predicted proteins | sample SI_122_August201_FD_182714 | JGI IMG/M metagenome (GOLD analysis project Ga0233437, IMG submission 182714) | Seawater microbial communities from Saanich Inlet, British Columbia, Canada - SI_122_August2016_200_MG | ecosystem: Environmental > Aquatic > Marine > Inlet | place: Canada: British... | reverse complement strand
AATTATTGGCAGGGAGTGTAAAAAGCTAGAACGTATGACTTGGATACATCGCGGATCTGAATTACTGGAGAGGATCTTTGTTAGCAGCAGCTACTGCGAAAGCAGTTTAGTCCAATTGTCTAATAAATAGTTGGCAGCTCCTTTTCGATCAAATAACAATCCGGCGTTTTTCACCTCCGGTTCTATGTTCATCTTAGATATGAACTCTAATTCCTGATTGGTTTTGGCCTTTAGATGTCCAAAACAGGCAATTCTATACTGCAGAGGTTCCATTAGTTTTGGAAACAACCGGGCCAGGCCCTGGTTTGAAACTGGATAGTTTAAAATCATGTTTAACCCTTCATTGTCGCCTGCCATGCGTTCAGATAACGCATAACAATCTATGAAGATATTACAAATCTCTTTTTTTTCGCAGTGCCCATTATTATAGTTACATCTATGATGCAATCTGGAATTAATATTTTTGATTGCATTAAGATATTTGATTGTGTCACTAGTAATCGGCAGGACCTCTTTTGTTGGCAAAGCTTTTATAGATTCTAAGTCAAACATAAATAGCTCCTTTTTCCTGGTTTTTCAAATGATAAAGTTTTTTGATTGGCTTACACTGCTGACCAGGCCTTCGATCAAAAATGCAATGAGTGCCACTCAACCCATTTCAGACTGGAATCCTCCATGAGAAAACATCTAATCAAGCTGTTTGAAAAAACTATGAATAAGTGAAGATACAAGATAGATAGCTTTTCTCCCTTTTAAGCAAGAGTTTGCTACCCATCTAATAAGGCTCCGAATTTCTTGGCAGAGATCGGCCGACCATGATAGTAGCCTTGAATCGTTTGACATCCCTGACTAATCAGAAACTCATGCTGATCTATGTTCTCAACTCCTTCGGCAACGGTATTCATGTCCAGACTGGCAGCCATTGCGACTATTGTCTTGATGATATTCTGATCATCTTTATTGGAGAGTGTATTTTTTACAAACGAGCGATCGATTTTTAATGAATCAATTGGAAACTTTTTCAGGTAACTGAGAGACGAATAACCCGTTCCAAAGTCGTCAATGGCAAAATGAATTCCTTTGTCTCGAATAAGTTGTATCGTCTCCGATGCCTGGCCCGGATCATTCATAATGCTACTCTCCGTGACTTCCAGCTTAAGACAATGGGGGGGGATTTCGGCCATTTGGAGTGCTTGCTCTACAGTTTCAACCAGATTTGGTTCCGTAAATTGTCGTGGAGACAGATTAACGACCACATAGAAGTCCTCATACCCCATATCGTGCCAGCGTTTAACCTGTTCACAAGCCGTGTGTAGCACCCATTTTCCAATGGGTACAATGGCCCCTGTTTCCTCTGCCAATGGCATAAATTCAGCCGGCTTGATCAGACCCATTTCGGGATGTAACCACCGTACCAAAGCTTCCGCGCCAACAATACGACCTGATTTATCCACCAATTGCTGATAGTATACCCTGAATTGGTCATCATGAAGGGCTGTGCGCAGACTGTTTTCCATCTTCATTCGTTCCAATACTGCTCTATTAATCTCTTCAGTAAAAAAGTGATATCCTTCTTTGGTATTTTTGGCTGCGTACATGGCCATATCTGCGTTTTTGACCAGGGTTTCCACATCCTCTCCATCCTCAGGATACATACTAATTCCGATACTGGTACTGATGGATAAATCGTGTCCGTTGATGATAATCTGGCGGGAAATGGCCTCTTTAACCTTTTCTGCCACTTTGGCTACATCGCTGCTATGTTTGAGGTCGCCCAGGATGATTGTGAATTCATCACCACCGAACCGAAAGAGATAATCGTTTTTACGCATACAGGACTGAATACGTGCGGCAACGATTTTTAATAATTCATCACCCGCATCGTGTCCTAACAAATCATTGACATATTTAAACTTATTCAAATCCAGAAACAAGAGCGCGCAGCTTACCTCAATTTCCTGACGCCGTTCACCTTCACCCCGTCGGGGTGAATTCGCCAGCTTGTCTTCGAGACGCATGTAAAACGACTTGCGATTAGGAAGCCCGGTCAATGTATCATGAAAAGCAATGAACCGGACTTCATCTTCATTTTTTTTGCGTTCGGTAATATCTTGAATGGTGATGATTCCACCTTGCAGTGTTCTTTGGTCGTCGAAAAAACTGGCACCACTGATACTGACTGCTATACGATCCCCGTCTTTGGTTAACAAGAATGTTTCAACGCCGGATATGGTTTTGCCTTGTCTGATCTTTTCGAATATCAAACTGTTTTCAGGGAGTTGATCATCGGGTACAAACTCCAAGATCTGTCCGCGCGTCTCATCCAAATTCCAGCCAAGCACTCTGGAGAATGCGGAATTCAAATAGGTTACCCGTCGCTCATTATCGCATACCATAACCGGATCCGGAAGCGATTCTAACACTGTGCGGTATTGTATCTCCCGCTTAAGCAATTTATTCTCAGTCAATTTGTGGGCATTGATTTCTGTTTGCAGGTCCTTGTTTGCAAATAGCAGATCGTTATTGGCCTGCTCTAAATCACGCTTTGTCAGCCATTTTTCTCCCAGGGCTGCTGCAAACTGCATAATTTCCTGTTGATGAAACGGCTTTTGCATGTAGAGCAGTTTATGAAGAGGGGGAACCCGGTGTGTGACCTCTTCCGGATGTAAATCCGAATTTCGGGTCATGATGACCAACTCGATATCAGGATCGATGGTTCTGATTTGCTCTGCAGCCCAAAGTCCATCAGGCCCCGTTGGTATCCGTTCATTGAGAAACGCCACGGCAAAATTCCGTTTTTCTTCCCGTGCGTTTTTCACCATATTCACTGCCTCATCTCCTTGACAGCATTGCACAATTTCATATGAGAACTCAGGCAAGGGCGAATTGGCAAATAGAGGGGCATCACCCTGGGTACCGAAAATTGAACCGGCCAGAGTGTTTAGGTCTGAAGACTGCGCATCCTTCTTTTCCCGAGCTAAAGAAAAAATAGGTTGATAAGTATTTAAAATGGCGTGGTCATCATCAGCCACTAAAATGCGTATCGTCTTTTCGATTGCTATATTGCTCACGATTTGACCTATATTCGGGATTTGGAAATATGTTGTTAAATTGTCAGCGATAAAAAAATATTATTTTGCCCTGATTTTCAAAAAAGATCATTTTCCATCACATTCAGCCTGCGTGTCAGTTATTCAATTCATTAAGGGTCGGCTCAAAAATTAGTCAAGTGTTTCCCATTCAAGTGTTTCCCATTCAAGTGATTCCCTTCAATGTCAAGGAATCGCGTTGCAGGTGAAAAGGAAACACGTTGCTGTCACATTCTGTTTGCAAAATATCCAGTGCTTTTGGTACTTCAGGGTCGGCTAAAAGATTACTTCCCTAAGTGGCACTGGGTGACAATTGTGATTTCAGGTTTCGAATGGTTTTACTTAAGTTAGAGAGAATTTCATTGTTCGGCTGCCGTTCCAATCCTTGAGCTACAATTACGGATGCTTTTTCAACAAAGGTTCTGGCAAGTTTAGGTAAAAAAGTGCCGATGCTCAAACAGACGACAATACAATGCTCAAAATAGTCGTTTTTCGGATTCGATGTCACTGCAGTTTCCAGGTTTTTGACCGCTTCGGAATAATACAAAACTTTTTGGAGGTTTATCTGTTGCTTATATTTTTCATATTTTAGATCATCGAATTGAGTTCGCAATACCTGACAAGAGCCTTCTGAACCCCTGCAAGCACCCTTTTGCTCCAGTGATTCCAGCTTTTTAATATATTGTTCGGCTATTTTGAATGATCCGATGCTGGCAAAATAGTAGGCGCTGGCGGTACATATTGTGTGGCGATCCTCCCTGCTGAGGTGAAAGCGTTTTCTTACTATTACCTCGAATTTTCCCATTAACTGGGCCGTTTTTTGTCTCTGTTCATTTTTGGAGAATATATGAAAATTAATTAATATATCCAGGATAGATTCTATGTTGTGCTTCAAAATCGGTACGTTTTCTAAAGTTTCAAGGGACATAATCGCTTTTTCCCTTAACTTGTCCGATTTTTCCCTCATTGATACCTGTTGTGCATTATCACCCATTAATTTTAACAGTTTCCCCTTATGCATCTTAAATCGCCCCAGTCTGATACTTCTGCGTTTGGGTGAAATATAAGTACTTTCTTCGGTTTTTTTAATCAGCCAGTCAACATGTACCATGCCTTTTTTACAATAGGCTATGACAGTTTTATGTGAAGCCAGATTACATGATATCTTGTTATGTAGATGCTTTCTGTCCGACTCATAGTATAATAAGGACGTATCTCCACCGATGAATAGTCCCGCATGGTAAAAAGCAACCGACAACTTATAGCGGGCTTCCAGGTGATCATTGTTTTTGCGTATGGCCGTTTTAAAGAATTGAATTGAGGTTTCCAGGGCTTCAAGGTTGTTTTGACAGTTGGCGTATATTTCACCCAGCCTGCAATTGGCGTCCGGGTGGTCGGGTTCGAGTTCAATGACCTTAAGGAAATCCTTTTCTGCTTCTTCAAAGCGTCCCATTCTTAAATGCACGGTCCCAATATCTACTCCTGCCAATTTCATCTCTTTATCCACCTGTTCATTTAAGTCCATGGCTTTTCCAAAATCTTGATCAGCATCCTCATGTAATTCCAATCTGTATTTTGATTCCCCACGCCTGTAATAGATATTGGGATTATTACTGATATAATCGATGGCCTCGTCAAAACAGCTGATTGCTTCTTCATAATTACCTAATAAATAGTTGGCAGCTCCTTTTCGATCAAAAAACAATCCGGCGTTTTTCACGTCTGGCTCTATGTTCATCTTAGATATGAACTCTAATTCCTGATTGGTTTTGGTCTTTAGATGTCCAAAACAGGCAATTTTATACTGTAGAGGTTCCATTAGTTTTGGAAACAACAGGGCCAGGCTTTGTTTTAAAATAGGATCATTTAAAACCATGCTTAACCCTTCATTGTCGCCTGCCATGCGCTCAGATAGAGTATAACAATCTCTGAACATATTACATGTCTCTTTTTTTTCGCAGTGCCCATTATTATAATCGTCACACCCTTGATGCAGTCTGAAATTAAGATTTTCGATTGAATTAAGATATTTGATTGTGTCGTTGGTAATCGGCAAAACCCCTTTTGTTGACAGATCTTTTATGGATGCCAAGTCAAACATAAATAGCTCCCTTTTCCTAGTTTTTCAAATGATGAGTGATTTTTGATTGGTTTGCACTGCTGACCCGGCCTTCGATCAAAAATGCAATGAATGCCACTCAACCCATTTCAGACTGGAATCCTCAATGAGAAAATATCTAATCAAACTGGTTGAAAAAACTATGAAACAGTGAAGATGCAAGATAGATTTGGTGTATATAGTTGCTCAAAAAATCACAAACAATTGAAAGTTAATAGTTTACGTTCAACATTCGTCTCGACTACATTTTATCCAAATCAGTATGAAATACAGGATCAAAATATTTATTGGGCTCAAATTATCGATACATCTGATAACGCATTACAGTAAATTTCCAGGAACGAAAAAAAAATTCCGGATTGCGTAGTATTCTTCAACAAATATGCCAAAGCATACCTAATGTTTATATCCTGAAATATCATCAGATTACATTATTACACATGTAAAGAATATTTTTAAAAATTGATAAAACTGATCAATTAACCAAATGGAAAATGGTCATTTAACCAGATTTAATCAGAAAAAAGCTCACATATGGAAAATTGTCAAATAAGCCAGGTTTTAAACAGGAAAAAAGCTCGTAGACGGTTAAAACAGGGATTCTTATGATGATAATGGTTGCGATTCCAACCTATTGGGAGGTGGGATTTTTGAGGATTGGGTACAACAGTTTCTTGGATGACAACTCGCGCTTCCTGATTCATAATGTACACATACATATTCCTGGCTCGTCGATCTATCCCACAGCAGTGCTTGTGCTGCTTTGTGGAAGAATCTGTGGCCTTCTCCTTTTATGTGTTTTGAAAGATTTGAACAAAAGTTTTTATTACAAAAGCACCATCAATTTGAGTTTGTCTAAGGGTTGGCTCAAAAATTACTCAAGTGTTTCCCATTAGTGTCAAGGAAACACGTTGCTGTGGCATTCTGTCTGCAAAATGTCCAGTCTTTACGGGACTTTTGCGGACAGATTATGCCAAGTTATTTTTGTACGATCCCTAAGCGCCCAATGATGAAGTGCGACTGTTGATAATTGATTTCATATAGGTATTTATAATGGCATATGATGAAGGTTTAGCCGAAAGACTATATGATTACTTCAGAGACCGAGAGGATGTCGAAGTGAAGAAAATGTTTGGTGGATTATGTTTCATGGTTTCCAATCATATGTGCTGTGGAATCATTGGCGAAACACTAATGGCTCGTGTAGGCCCAGCTTCTTACGCTGAGTGCTTGAAAAATAAACATGCCAGGGAGATGGATTTCACTGGAAAGGCAATGAAAGGTATGGTTTATGTCGCTCCAGAAGGAGTAGCAGAAGACTCAGATTTAAAAAAATGGATTGAGATTTGTGAAAAGTTCATAAATTCTCTTCCAGCAAAGCGATAAACTTGCAAAGAATCAATAGCGCCCTTGATTGGGCTTTTCCCAAAAGCCCCCTGCCTGAATTACGATTCTATCCATGACACCGTGCATGGAATATGTAAGATGAAGCCCGACATGGGTCTGCTTTTTCTTGGTTGCTGAAACGATATGCGAAATACATCAAATGAACTAATTTTAGAAAATGGAGATAGAAATGGATAGATACATCTGTTTAGCCTGTGATTATGTTTATGACCCTGCAATTGGGGACCCGGAAGGTGGTGTCGCCCCGGGAACTCCTTTTGCCGATATCCCTGATGACTGGGAATGTCCCCTTTGTGGTGTCAGCAAAGAAGAATTTGATATGGAAATTTAACTGGTTGTACGTTTGTATCCCTGTACTATTTTAACGTCCACAGCGACCTTGCAGAAAACTGTCAGGCAGAGAACATCACTTCAAACAGTCAGGGCCTTCGTTGCGAGGGTTGTTGATCTGTTTTGAGATCGGAAAGGCGGTCATCTCGTCTGTTGCATAGGGAGTAAGCAGTTGGCTGAGGTGTTTGTCGTCCTGGTGCTTCGGGTCAAGCCAGGTTTCGTAATCAGCCGTGCTCAGGATGACCGGCATGCGGTGGTGGATCGGTTGGAGAACCTCATTGGCCTCGGTAGTAATAATGGAACAGGAGAAGATCGTCTCCTGGCCGGCAGTCCATTGCTCCCAGAGCCCGGCAAAGGCAAAGGGCCGGGCATCTTTCATACGAATGCAGTAAGGTATTTTTCCGTCCCCCTCTTTTTTCCACTCGTAAAAGTTGTCTGCTGGAATCAGGCAACGACGCTTTTTAAACGCATTGCGAAAGGAAGGCTTCTCTCCAACCGTTTCTGAGCGTGCATTGATCATTTTGTAGCCGATTTTTTTATCCTTCGCCCAGGACGGAATCAGGCCCCAGCGGAACCAGCCCGCCTTACCGTTGGGTATGTTGGGGAAGGCCAGGATTTCCTGTGATGGGGCGATGTTATAGCGGGGTTTGTAAACCGAGCCAATATCTATCCAGGGAAACGCTGCCTGCAGTTCAGACAGTTCTATCGTTAAAGCAAAACGACCGCACATGTGTCCCTATTGAGCATGAATGTTTTTTCTTTAGTAACTTTTAAGTACCCTCCATCGGGAGGGTTATGATTTAAAACACGCATGAATCCATCCATGGAGCTGTTGGAAAACGTCCTGTTTTCCATCGTTTTAAATCACAACCCTCTCGATTCCGGATAGATGCTGAATTGATACTTTCTTTATTCATTATTCCACTGTTCGGGTGATCCGTGCAATCTGAATCTGATTTGGTCACATATAGTTCCGTATGCGGGTATATTCGTTTTTGTTGAGACGCTGGTATTTTTCATTCTGTTCCAGGGTAATCACCGCTGCCTTTTTCAGCTCGGGAGAGAAGACCTGGGAGACCAGCACCGAAACAGCGCCATCCTGCCTCTGCAATTTTCCCGTCAGACAGAGAAACCGCTGCTCTTCAATCACCTGGCTGTAGCGGGCATAGACGTGGGGACGGATCACAACTTGCACCGTCCCATATTCGTCCTCCAGGGTCACAAAGAGCATCTTTTTGGCCGTGCCGGGGGATTGCCTGACCAGGACCATCCCGAAAACGCTGATCGTGCGGCCTGCGTCCACCCTGGAGATGCCGGCGGAAGTGACAATCTGGTCTGTCGGAACAGGATAAACCCAGGCCTGCTCCTTGATCAGGCGGGCGAAATGTCGTCCGAGAGAGGTTCCGGTTGCCCGATAATCGGCTTCTACAGTCTCCATCTCTGTCTCTTCCGGGAACAGTACGCCTTCATCCTTCTCCGGCTCTTCCGGTGCGACGGTAAACTGAAAATCCTCCCCCTTCAGGTAGTGACGATAACGGGGAGATTCGGCCAGCCAGATGGCCGATTTTCTGTCCAGGCCGAAAACCTGCAGTGCATTAGCCGCTGCGAGTGCGGTGAGGTCTGTCCGGGTCAGGTCACAGTTCGCCAGAAAGGCCTCCAGGTCCGGCCACTTTCCAGGTGCAGGGCGTTGTGCAACAGACGCTCGGGCGGCGGCCTGACCGAGACCGGTGACCATGTTCAGGCCCAGCCGGATACCGAATTGGGGGTCGCTGTTGCTGGATCTGACAGGCTCCAGGGTGGCGTCCCAGTCCGAGCGGTTCACACAGGCCGGCAGAATAGGCACCCCGCTGTGTCGGGCGGTTTTGATCAGGGTGTCGGGTTGGTAGAAGCCCATGGGCTGGGAGTTGAGCAGGGCAGCAAAAAAGGCGGCCGGATAGTGGCATTTCAGGTAGCAGGAGGCGTAGGCCAGCAGTGCAAATGAGGCCGCGTGGGATTCTGGAAATCCGTAGCTGGAAAACCCCTGTATCTGTTTAACCACCTCCTGGATGAACTCTTCGCTGATGCCGTTTTCCACCATCCCCTGGGTCAGTTTGACCACCCAGCGGCCGATGTTGCCCTTGGCGCTGAAGGAGCCGATATTCTTGCGGATCTCGTTGGCCTCTCCCGGCGTAAAATTCCCGACGGCGATGGCCACCCGCATCAGCTGCTCCTGGAAGATAATGGTTCCGTAAGTCCTTTTCAGGATGGGTTCCAGCCTTTTGTCGGCATACACCACCGGTTCCAGACCGTTTCTACGCCGCAGGTAGGGATGCTTGACTCCGGCCAGGATGGGGCCGGGGCGGATGATGGCCACCTGCACCACCAGATCGTAAAAGTTTTCCGGTTTGAGTACCGGCAGGCTGGCGCGTTGTGCCGCGGATTCGATCTGAAAGACACCAACGGTCTCCGCCCGCTGGATCATGCGATAGGTCTCCGGGTCGTCCGCAGGGATGGTGGCCAGACTCAGCGGTTTTCCGTAGTGAGCCTGCAGCAGCTCAAAACACTTGCGGATCGCCGTCAGCATCCCCAGCGCCAGGATATCGATCTTGAAAAAGCCCAGGGCTTCCACATCCTCTTTTGACCACTGAATCACGGTACGCCCTTCCATGGTGGCTGGCTCCTGGGGTACCATCCAGTCGAGCGCCTTGTCCGCCAGCATGAAACCGCCGGAATGAACTCCCAGAAATCGAGGAAAAGTCAGAATCCGCTCCGCAAGCGTGATCCACCAGTTCCAGGTGTGATCAGGAAGAACCGGCATCCTGTCGTTTCCTTCCGCCTGTTGCCGTACCGCAGCGATGACCTCGTCGTTTGTCTGGGTGCGGGAACTGATAGTCCCCAGGGCCTTGGAGACATGATCAATCAGGGGTTCGGGAACCCCCAGGGCCTTGCCGGTAAAACGGATCGCTCCCTTTGACCTGAAAGTGATGACGTTGCAGACCATGGCCGCCTTGTCCCGGCCGTAACGATCGTAAATATAGTGGATCACCTCTTCCCGCCGTCCGTTTTCGAAATCCACGTCGATATCCGGCGGATCGCCTCGCTCCACTGAGATAAAGCGTTCAAACAGCAGATCGAACTTGTCCGGGTTGACCGCAGTGACCCCCAAGACATAGCAGATAGCACTATTGGCGGCACTGCCCCTTCCCTGGCAGAGAATCTGACGGGCACGGGCCCAGGTGACAATGTCCCAGACGGTCAGAAAGTAGTCGGCAAACTTCAGCTTTTCCACCAGGGCGAACTCGTGGTTCAAGAGCCCCGCGATCTTTTCCGGCAGGGGGCGCCCAAACCGCTCCTCGGCCATTTTCCAGGCGAGATATTCCAGGTAGCTCTGGGCCGTGTATCCTTCCGGGATCATCTCCTTGGGATAGTGATAGGTCAGTTCGTCCAGATCGAAATCGAAACTGGCCGCCAGGTCTGTTGAGTTCCGTAGCGCGACTTTTGCTCCGGGCAGGTCACCGTAAATCTTCTGCAGTGACTCCAGAGAGTGCAGGCAGCGCCTGGTGTTGACAAAGAGCTGCTCCGGGATTTCGTCCAGGGTCCGGTTGTGACGCATGGCATGGAGCAGGTCACTGATATCCTTTTGACCGCGGTCGGCAAAAAAAACGTCCTGGCTGAACACTGTCGGGGAGTTCAGGCTGCGGGCCAGATCGTGTGTCGGCACAATCCAGCGGTCTTCCACCCGGCTGAGATGCCTGCTGACGGCAAAATAGAGTCTGCCGCCAAAATGCGCTTTGATATTTCCGAACCGCTCCCTGAGCTTTTTCAGGTTCTGCCCCTCCTCTCTACGAATTAAGCCCCTCATGGGCTGAATAACGACCAGATCGTCCACCGGTGCAGCGAGCAGGTATTCCAGCGGCACATTGCCGCCGGTCTTGCCCTTGCGGTGGCTGTACGAAAGGAGTCGGCAGAGGTTGAAGTAGCCCCGGTGGGTCCGGGCATAGAGCACCAGCGTGTCCTGGAAATAGAGTGGCAGATCGTGATCCTTTGCCAGATGAATCTCTGCGCCATAGTGGAGTTTCAGGTTCAGCCCCCTGTCTTCCCGCCGCATCTCCTTGCGACTGCTATAGGCCCTGGCAATCCCGTAAACTCCGTCATAGTCGGTGATGCCCAGGCTCCGGTACCCCAACTGGTCTGCCCGGGCCACCAACTCTCCAGGATGTGAGGCGCCGATCAGGAACGAAAAATTGGTGTGGCAGATCCACTCGTGCCAGTAATTAACCAAAGATGCCATGTTGATACCAGTTTCCTGCTGAATCCTGAAAAATCCAGGTGGCATTGCCATCCGGATCGACGTGTTTGAAATAGTTGCGCTCGATGGCGGCGGGTTCCGGGCTCTGCCACCATTTGTTCAGGGTACTCTCCAAGAAACGGCCCTGGCGTTTCCGCTCCATCCCTATCAACGACAGGGGTTCACTGCGGATATACAGGGGTCTCTCTTCCGCTACCGCATCCAGGGAGCGCTGCATTTCAGAAGGCGGGCTCTCTATTTCCTCCTGGCCCAGTTCTGTGCAGGTGTAGGAATCCTCAGGCAGCCAATCTCTGCAGGATTCAAAACGGTTCAGTGCCACCGGCAGTTCATTTTCCAGGCGCAGCAGAATATTCAGGTCCCCCTCTTTGCCGGCGATCTCCCCGAAAATATCGAAAAAGATGTCGGGAACGATCAGGGTCTCCGACAGAACCAACTCCCAGTTGTGAATCAACGGCGCCGTTTCCAGTTCTTCAGCAGCAGATGTCGGGGAGAATTGTTCCCTGACAGCTCCCTCAAAAGCGCAATTCGCCTGCAACAGCGTCGTCTGGTGGCTTCCCCGCTCACGCAGTAGATTGTGAGGGTTTCTGAAACGAATGGGGACATGCAGACGGTTCAAGTCATCCAGAGTCACATGCCAGTCGATGCGACTGACCTGCTCCCCGCTATTTTCCAGACAGCCGCAGAGCTTGTCCAGGTCTTCAACCAGCAGGGGCGCCACCTGTTCCCAACGTTCCAGGGGATAATCCAGGCAGCGGTTGACCAGCGGAGAGTCCCGGAAACGGTGCCCGCGCCAGGGAAATCCAGACCGGTGTGGGGACAGGGGCGTATGCTCGTCGCTGCCCCCGGAGATATCTGACTGCGATGTCCCGGAACGCTCAGTGAAAGTCCAGCGCCAGAGCCGGCTCAACTCTGTCCCAAACCGTTTTTTAACCCCGCTCTCATTGAGGATGTTCATCTCCCCGGGTCGGCGGATGTTCAGACGGGCCATCCCCAGTTTCAAGCGGTGGCTCTGTTGGCGAAATTTAGCCGGTTTAAAACCCCTGGTCCTGGCGGTCAGAAAATGATCGCTGATAGCGGACGCTCCCCGCCACCAACACTCCCAGTTGATATCCTTCAACAACGTCTGCCCCACCCGGCTCTGCTGGGGAATGAGCCCCCGGATGTTTCGCTCCTGCATGCCATACAGCATCAAGACGGACAGCCAGGGATTCACGGCACAGGAGGCGCGATAGGTAGGCGCGAGGGGGATGATCTTTTCCCGGTCCGCAACGTTGGGGGCTTCAAAAATCTGGCTCAACGCAGCCCGCCACAGAGGGATTATGGCAGAACCTGCGGCCTGCGACCGGATCTGCCAGTAACGGAAAAATGGGGAGATGTTCAGAATCCAGATCTCACCGGACCAGCGCATCACCTGTGTGGTCAACGACTGCAATTTTTCCCGCTCTTCGCTCCCGGTTTCCAGTGCCATATACACCCGGGGACGGCTGGGCGCAGGTACCCCCTTGATAGCAGGATTTTCAATTGCATAATCGCTCATCCGTTTTTCCGTAAATATCTAAGGGTCGGCTGAAAAATCAGTCAAGTGTTTCCCATTAGTGTTAAAGAAACGCGTCGCTGAAAAGGAAACACGTTGCTGTCACATTCTGTTTGCAAAATGTCCGGCTTCTGGGATCTTTTCAAACAGATTAAGTGAGGTTATTTTTTAACGATCCCTGAATCAAAAAACAACCAACCAATTAAATAGTAAACATATGTTCGCTTTTTAGCAAGAAAAAAAAAGCTTTTTGAAAACAGTCGTTCAAAAGTGTTTAACAGCGAAACCGGTGCCTGAAACCGGTGGTGACGGACTGAGACCAGGGATTAAAAAAGGATGACTTTTTTCAGACCGGTGCCAGGTGAGGCGGAGCGGCATTATCGGGCGGAGACTATCTTTTGATTTTTTTTATGATCTCTTCTTCAATGGTATTGTATGCCTCTTCTGCCGAAATTTTGACTGTTGCCAGAACTTCAGCAAAAGTGTTTTCATCTCCTTTACACAAGTAATCAATTACATTCAGGCACTCCAATAAAGAGATGTTTTCTGTCTTCATTCCGGTTTTGTATAAGGCCATCAGCCGTGTGACGCTAAAATAAGTGACGTTGCCCTGATCTGGATTCCCTTCAGTTTCTTCAACCTCCACACCATCATCATCTGGGTCTGTTAAAGCCGCCTTTGCTTCTTCCGCATCTCTGGCATCCAGGTAATCAACCATGACATTGCCAAAGGTGTGGATGGGAAAACCCAGAAAACCACTGGCAGCAATGAAATTTCTTAATGATTTGGTTGACTCCAAACCGAAATCCTTATTTGTCATTCCCAGCAGTTTGATGAGCTCTTCAATCTTCCCTTTGGGAATGCCCGCTCGACCCAGTTCAAATCGTGAAACCACCTGGCTGGCTGTATTTTCCTTATATCCAAGCTGTACGCCCAATTCTTTTCTGGACATGCCTTTTTCCAACCGCAGATGTTCTACGATCTTGCCCACTTTCTTTCTGAATTCCTCTTTCTTTTGCTTTTCCATAACGTCTCTTGCAGGCTGGTAATTGTTCGGTTTTGTTTGTGTTTGTTCAGATACTTTTTTTCCTGATGACCCAAATTAACGGATACGCTCGTATCCTGGTAACTTGTTCAGCATGGCTCCGTCGAGGGGATCATGATTCAAAACACGCATGAATCCATCCCTGGAGCAAAGTGTTTTGAATCGTAATCCCCTCGATTCCAGAAAAGTGTGGAATATTTACTAATATTATATCATATACATAAACAAATAAACAAAAACATAACAAAATATTGTTGACAAAATGTTTCTATTTCATCCATATTAAAATTGTCAGACCGATTTTTAATATGAAAACTAAACAAAAAATATAACCTGGAGAAAATTATGTCAACAGAAACTCTGAAAGATCAATTCAAAAAACAAAATAATCTGATGATTGAGAACTGTTGTCAGGCTGCTGATAAATTTTCAGAGGCAACTGAAAATTTTACCGAAAAATTTCTTGGAGCCATACCCAATCTCCCTGAAGAAAACAAACTTTGGATCCGCGATTGGAATAAATTCAACAAACAGGGTGTGTCTAACTTCAAACAAACTTTAAACAGTTTTTCTGAAGCGCCAGTTGCTGAAAAAACGCCCCGGGCTTTCGTGCGCGCATCGCTTGATTCATTTGACAAGAATGTTAATCAATTATTCGAGCAGGTATCCCAGGCCCAGGCCCAGGGAGAAAAATATTTTGACAAAATCAGCGAGAAAATTCCGGAACCGGGCAAACAATGGGCTAAGCAATGGAGCAAAGCCACCAGCAGCGGAATTGAAGGATTAAAAACACTGGTCGATAAAAACATCGAATTGGCGAACCAGTTCGTCGCTGCCAATGCCGATTCATCGTCAGAACCTGTCAAGCCAGAATCAAAAACCAAAACAGCCGCCAAACCGTGAAGTCAGTAGATGGGGCTTGTCAATTGCGACACCACACCCGGGCTGTTCATCTCTGCCTCGCTGACTGAGAGTTCGCGCTGGGAGAGTCCCCGGATCACGCGGATGATGAATTCCCCCGAGGCGTGCCGTTTCCAGCAGTTCAGGCGCAGGTTCGCCCAGATGTTCCCCTGTCGGTTGGAGAGAAAAAAGTCCCGGAGCAGCATCACCAGCTGACGGTTCTGACGGGCCTGCCGGTTAACGAAGAAGCAGTCCTCCCGGGTGAATTTGCGGGGGGAGTCCAGGATAATCAGTTTGAAAATGGGATTGCTGATCGCCCGTTTCAGGTCCCGCAGCGGTCTGTCGGATTGGGCGAACAGGATCCGGGCGGGGGAGACTCCCCTGGCAAACCAGGCCGGTGGAAAGACCCGAAAGGTTTCGTGGGAAGATATCCACAATGTCCACAGGGGCTTCGTCCGGATGCCCTGGGTCGCGTTGGCTACATATTTCAACGCCAGTACCCGGCCCTCTTTTCCCAGGGGCATCCCAAACTCGGTCATGCCGCCAAAAGGCAGCCCGCCTTCCAGAAAGTCGTCAACCCGCTTTACGCAGGAGGCAAGTTTGTCCTGCTGGAGATGGGAGCCGCCCCGGACCAGATTCAACTCTGCATAGCGGGCGGATATCTCGCTGACAATGGATCGGGTTTTGTCATTAGTGGAATTCATGCTCAACCTGCGCTACGCTTCTGTGAAAAGTTATTGACAACTTCAGAGTAAACATATGTTCTCTTTCAGGCAAGCAAAAACACATCCTGATCACTTTCTTCTCCTACCAGTCGACTTTCAGAATCTCTCATGATGCAAAGAGAAAAAGTGTTGACAATTGAACACCGGCAGCATCCAATTAATGAATAGCAAGCAATGGAAACCAAAAAAGAATAACCCCTTGCCAGGAAGTGGTCTGGCTTAGTCAGGTGCCAACAAAAGGGATTGCTGGCAAAAAGAAAGACAATGAAATTGACGGTATCAGTATCACAGTGGAAACACTCAGACTCGATCTGGCCTGAGTGCGGCTGGTGGTCATCTCCACCTGTGTAACAGGGGGCGGTTGAGTCCCGTTTGTGATGATGGGGGGAAGTAAAAACCGAGAGGAAGTGAAACATCTGATAAACAAAAAAACAAGCAGGGGGAGAATATGATGAAACCTAATCGGACATTGCTGAGGTAATATGAAACTTGATGTGTACGGCAGGCAGATTGAAATCGTGAAGCATAATGATCAATGGCGAGTGTTCTATCTGGGGGGCGAGGGGAAAAAACGGATTGCGGATGATATTACTATTCCGTCACACATCGGAGAGAATGAATTGTCGGGGTATATGGCTGACCTCTGTCACGAATGGTCCAGGGAGGGCAATGATCGGGTGACGAAACAAAAGTGACCATTGCCGGATTCTGGTCTATTCGTCCGGCACTCCGGTAAACCATACGGGAGAACGTTGGTGTATCATAAAACACGATGCTGGGCTTACAGAAAGGTCTTTTTGACAGCTTCTGAAATATTGAGGGAATAATCTCCGATTCTTTCAAAGTTTTTGATAATCTCCATAAACAGCATTTCCCGCTTTACCATACCGCTGTCACTGATCCTGTTGACAGAGCTTTCTCTGAGCATGTCCCTTAAATCGTCTATCTTGATCTCATGTTCGATGGCGATTCTGATGTCGGAATCACGAAGATTTGCGACCTGAAGGTTCCCAAGATTGAATAGAATAAATTCAATCACCTCATCGGCAAAACTCCTGATCTCCTGATTGGCAGTGGGGTGGAGTTCGATTTTTTCATCATAACGTTTCTCGGTAGCCAATATTAGATCGTAGCAGCAATCCGCAATACTCTCTATTTCGTTCACAATCCTCATCAGGGAAGTCACCATAACAGCGCTTTTTCCGGCCAGTTTCTCCCGTGATATTCTGCCCAGAAACCGTGTTAGCTCGCTTTTCATCAGATCTACGAGGTCCTCCTGCTTTTTCAACTTTTTAACTGACGCTCCCATATCACTTTCGGGGTTGAAAAATACATCAAGAAAATTTTGAAACATATTATGCGCCAGGGTTGCCATTTTTATAATCTCTTTTCTAGCTTCAAAAATGTACATTTCAGGCGTTTTTAGAATCGCTGTGGCAATATAGGGCAGATGGTACTCAACCGCTTCCTCGTCCTCTTTCTTGTCCTCTTTGACCAGTTTTTCCACCAGCTTTGCAATTTGTGGCACAAACGCAATCAGCATAATGATATTTGCCAGATTAAAGAATGTATGAAATGCCGAAAGATGGATGGGAATGTTTTCTGCGATCGCAGAGTCTCCCGGGACGATAGAGTCAACCAGTTTGATAAATCCAAAATAGACGACCAACATCCAGCAGACCCCGATCAGATTAAAGACCAGGTGGGCTCGTGCAGCGCGTTTTGCCTGTGTGTTGCCCCCCATTGAAGCCATGTAGGCGGTGACGGTCGTTCCGATGTTCTCTCCCAGGATGATGGCGGCTGCAATTGGAAAATCTATCCAGCCTTGATAGGCCATGGCCACGGTGACCGCGCCTGCCGCACTGGATGATTGAACAACAATCGTCAGGAAAATTCCAACGATAATAAAAAGTAAGATAGAGGCATACCCCATATTGGTGTAGTCCGCCAGAAACTGAAGGACCTCGGGGTTGTTTTTAATGTCGGGAACCGCTTTTTTGAGCAGACCCAGACCCATGAACAGCAAACCAAAACCTACCAGAACCTCACCGATATTTTGCCATTTGCTTTCTTTCGAAAAAATGAACGGAATCCCAATACCAATCACGGGAATGGCCATTGCGGAGAGGCTGACCTTGAACCCGAAGATGGAAATAATCCAGATGGTGACCGTCGTTCCGAGGTTTGCCCCCATGATCACGCCGATTGATTCTGTCAATGTCAACAACCCGGCGTTGACAAAGCTAACAACCATTACCGTTGTGGCCGAAGAGGATTGAATGACTGTGGTAATAAAGAAGCCGGTGAAAACCCCCTTAAATCGATTTCTGGTCACAAAACTCAGTGAGGCGCGAAGTCTGTCACCGGCCAAGCGCTGAATGGCTTCCCCCATGCGCTTCATGCCATAGAAAAAAACGCCTAAGCTTCCTAAAATTTGTAGTACCTGGAGAAAATGACTCATCTGCTACCTGTCTGATTTAGGGTTGGCTCAAAAATTACTGGGCATTTTGTCTGCAAAATGTCTAGCCTTTATGGGACTTTTGCGGACAGATTATGCCAAGTTATTTTTGTACGATCCCTTATCCGAATTGAACTGGAAACCTTGAGTTGGCCAGAAACGGTTTTCGTCTAATGAGAATTTCTGTGCAACTTTGTTAAAAAAGATTTAAACTGAAAAAGTCCATCCCTGGACCATACGTGATATTAAGGAACCACAACCCTGGCCAGAGCTTCTGAAATATTCAGTGAGTAGTCTCCAATTCTTTCAAAATACTTGATAATATCCATAAACAGAATTTCAGGTTCTACCTGACCCGTCTGACTGATCCTTTGAACAGAGGTTTCTCTCAACGCATTTCTTGTCTTGTCGTTTTCAGATTCGAATTCAAGCGCTCTCTTAAGATCATTATCAGAAAGCCTGGAATCCGCCAGGTTTTCGATATTGAACTCCATAAATGCCAGGACGTCGTCAGAAAATTGCTTGATTTCCTGATCGGCATGGGGATGGAGTTCCATTTTTTCATCGTATCTTCTTTGGGCGGCGTTAACAAGATAAAAGCAGCAGTCGGCGATGCTTTCGATTTCGTTGACAATACGCATCATGGCCATGACCTTCAGGGCACTTCGTTCATCCAGAGTCTCCTGGGAGACGTTGCCCAGATAGCGTGTCAGCTCTTCCTTCATTCTGTCCGCCAGATTTTCTTTCTCTTTAACCTTGACAACCGCGTCGCCCATTTTTTTATCTGGATGAAAAAATACATCCAGAAACATTTGATACATGTTAAACGATAAAATGGCCATTTTAACGATCTCTTTCCGGGCCTCCAGGATGAACATCTCAGGGGTCTTCAATATTCCGGTACTGATATAATCCAACTTGTATTCGTCTTTTTCTCTCTCCCCCGGTTTTATCTGGACCAGCTTTTTGGTCAGATTTGATAGTTGAGGAACAAAAGCAACCAGTAAAAGAATGTTGGCTAAATTGAAGAGGGTGTGAAAAACGGAGATGTAAATCGTCAGGTCCGTACCTGTCATATCTTTCCCGGCAGTTACCAAATGCAGGAGTCTCATGATGGGCAGATAGAAAACCAGCACCCATCCGACGCCGATGACATTAAACAGGAAATGAGCTCTGGCTGCTCGCCGTCCATGAATGTTCGTTCCCATAGATGCCAGGTAAGCCGTGACTGTTGTCCCAATATTACCTCCCAGCATGACAGCTGCGGCACTGGGGAAATCGATCCACCCCTGAAAAGCCATAGTGACAGTAATTGCGCCCACCGCACTGGATGATTGAATAATGGTTGCTATCACAGCTCCCAGAGCAATAAAAATAAGGAAAGAGGAAAATCCCATCCCGGAGTATTGTGAAAAAAACTGTAACATTTCGGGATTGTTTTTAATATCCGGAACCCCATCTTTCATAAAGCTTAAGCCCAGAAACAGCAACCCAAATCCAACCAGCATCTCTCCTGTGCTGTTCCAGCGGCTCTTTTTCGAAAAAACAAACGGAATTCCGATGGCGATGATGGGTAACGAGAGTGAGGTAATGCTGAATTTGAAGCCAAGCAGGGAAACAATCCAGATGGTTACAGTTGTTCCAAGGTTGGCTCCCATGATGACGCCGATTGATTCGGTGACTGACACAAGCCCGGCATGAACAAAACTGATTACCATTACCGTAGTGGCTGAAGAGGACTGTACAATCCCGGTCACAGTAAAGCCGGTCAGGATACCGATAAAGCGATTTTTAGTCATCATATTCAATGACTTGCGTAGTTTGCTGCCGGCCAGTCGCTGGATAGCTTCACTCAGGAGTTTCATGCCATAAAAGAAGATCCCCAAACCACCCAAAACCTCGAAGACATGAGAAAATATAATCATTTCTGTTTCCCTAGAAAATTTTTCGTTGGATTCTCATTTCGATTTCTTCCATCACTTTTCAATTACTGAAACCGGTTTTGTTGTAAAAAAGGTGGAATGTGCGACCAGAATGTCTCTGTCAAGTCAGGTTAAAAGTTGGTGTCAATATACCCTCGGCGGAGGGGAGCTGAACAATTACTATTTTTTATCGAGGCTAACAAATCTTATTTTTTATGTAAAACGTGATTTTGGCGATAGAGCCAAATTCATCATAATTTTAATAATAATATCACACCTTTTTCTTAAAATCCTTGTGAAAACTTTAAATCCAGATGTTTTGGAGAAAATCTGAGGAAATTGAAAATTAGTATTTGACACGGCCAGGGAGAATCCATATTATCTATAGCCACGCTTTAAAGGACACTGAAAGTCGATCATCCCCATTTTTCCCTCCTCAGATATGAACAAGTTGAAACAACGTTGGTCCTGTGATGGCGGGTATTATGCCATTTTAAAAATTGCGATACCGCTGATTCTGGCAACCGGTGCTTATTCGGTGCAGCATTTTATCGATCGCATGTTCCTGGCCTGGTACTCACCTGAAGCCATCGCTGCATCCATGCCGGCCGGCATTTTAAATTTTACCCTCCTAAGCCTTTTTCTTGGGACAGCATCATATGTCAGCACTTTTGTGGCCCAGTACTACGGTGCCAGACAATATGACTATATTGGCCGTATTGTCTGGCAGGGGATCTATTTTTCCTTGATTGCGACAGTTTTTATACTGCTCTTTATTCCGTTAAGCGACAGCATCTTTATACTGGCCGGACACGCGCCAGAGGTCAGGGAGCTTGAGAGTCGTTATTTCATCATCCTCTGTCTGGGAGGGTTTTTTCCGGTCGTCTCCTCAGCTATCTCTGGTTTGTTCAGCGGTCTGGGACGGACATGGACCGTGATGTGGGTGAATTTTGTCGGCACCGGCGTGAATATCATCCTGGACTATGCCATGATCTTTGGAAATTTTGGTTTTCCGGAATGGGGGATCCGCGGGGCTGCAGTGGCCACTGTTATCTCAGCATTTATTTCCACCGTGCTGTTCGTGTTTTTGATGCTGAGACCGGGATATCGAAGAGAGTATGGCACCTGGAGTGGCAGGGCTTTTAACCGGGGATTGTTTCAGCGTTTGCTCAGCTTTGGCTTTCCGGCCGGACTACAATTCTTTTTGGATATGCTGGGTTTCACCCTGTTTATTTTACTCGTGGGCAGGATTGGGAAAATAGAGCTGGCAGCAACAAATATCGCTTTTAATATCAACATGCTGGCTTTTATGCCCATGACGGGTCTGGGTATCGCCATCTCCGTGTTGGTGGCGCAGAATCTGGGGAATGAGGACCCTGAGATGGCTGAATTCAGCACCTGGTCCGGAACCCATATCTCTTTTTTTTATATGCTGGTGGTGGCAACTTTATTTGTGGTTTTCCCCGGAATTTTCCTGAATCCCTTTGGCTACGAGGCGGATTCGGTCTCTTTTAAACCCATATATGACTACGGGGTAGTACTCTTACGCTTTATTGCCCTGTACTGTCTTTTCGACACTATGAATATCACTTTTGCCTCCGCCCTCAAGGGCGCCGGTGACACCCGCTTTGTGATGATGGCGATTGTGCTGGTCTCATGGCTGGTGATGGTAATCCCCTCTTACCTGGCCATCGTGGTTTTTGAGCAGCACCTCTTTGTGGCCTGGGTGTTTGCCACCTCTTATGTGGTTCTGCTGAGTATCGTTTTCCTCGTCCGGTTTTTAAGAGGAAAATGGAAAACCATGAGTGTGATCAGGGATTAATTTTTACTTCTCAGCGTCGAGAATCATCGTCATCCACCAATTCGAGGTGGAGGAGGCCGTAGATCATCTCTACCCCATTTTACCTGCCGTTGAGGGCCTTCAGAAAAATCTCCTTCATCTCCGGGGCTCCGGCTTTAATGGCGTTAGTCGGAGTTGAGGGATCGTCGGCAGCCATCTGCGCAATTTCGTCAACCCGGCTGTCATCCACACCTAAGCCTGCCAATGTTTCCGGGATTTTGAACTCAGCCCGAATTTCAAGTACCCAGTCCATCACTGCAGAAAAAGACGGGTTGGGCAGACCGATCCAGGCCGCCAAGCGGGCCATGCGCTCCTCGATCACCGGTCGGTTGAATTCGAGCACATAGGGCATCAAAACAGCATTCAGCATGCCGTGATGGGCATCGTAGATGGCACCCAGGGGGTGTGCCAGGGAGTGCATGGCGCCCAGTCCTTTCTGAAATGCTGTTGCCCCCATTCCGGCGGCGGCCAGCATATTGGCGCGTGCATCCAGGTTAGTGCCATCTTTGACGGCTATCGGCAACCAGCGGTGAATCAGGCGGATCCCTTCTACTGCGATGCCGGCCGCCATTGGATGAAACCCTCCCGCAGAATAGGGTTCCAGACAGTGGGACAAAGCATCCATACCCGTTGCAGCTGTCAAGCCCGCGGGTAAGCCGACTGTTGTCTCCGGGTCTGCGATGACGATTGCAGGGAGCATCCGGGGATGAAAAATGATCTTTTTTGAATGGGTCTCTTCCTGAACGATAACCGATGCCCGACCCACTTCTGATCCGGTTCCGGATGTGGTTGGTACGGCTACAATCGGAGCGACACCTTCTGGATCCACTTTGGTCCAGTTATCGCCCACGTCTTCGAATGTCCAGAGCGGCAGTTTCTGTCCTGCCATGAGGGCAATAGCCTTGGCAGCATCCAGGGCACTGCCGCCGCCGAAAGCGATCACGCCATCGTATCCGCCCTCCCGGTAGACCGCTAACCCGTCATCGATATTCTGTCCTGTGGGGTTGGGCTTGATGTTTGAAAAAAGTCCTGTGGGAAGCCCCTTGGCACTGTTTTGATCCAGCGCTGTCTTGACCATGGGTAATCCCGCGATTCCGGGGTCGGTGACCAGCAGCGGTTTTGATATTGAGAGTTGTTGGCAGGCGTCTGCAAGCTCGTTCAGGCGTCCGACACCAAAACGGATGGTCGTGGGATAGTTCCAGTTGGCGTTAAATTTAGAATAATCAGTCATTTTGGCTCAAGCTTCTGTGTTAACATAAAAAAAGGGTTTCTGAGTAAGGAGTGACATCAAGAGCTTCAAGAACTCTGTCCTGTCACTAGCCTAGCTAACAGCATCGGGATTGGCAATTGAAAAAGAGTGTCGCAGGCGAAAGTTCCTCCATTGAAATCGATCGCAACCATATTGCTGTTTTCCGACATTCGGTATAGAATTAAAAAATTGGCTAAGAATTACTGCCGGCCGATGCTCTTTTAATTTCATCACACCAAAATGACACATTGATTCGCCTGCTGACTTATGAAAGATCAGAAAAAGAAAAAATCGCTGTTAACCGGTTCAGCAATAATCAGAAAGGTTCTCAAGGATAGCAAAAATACCACCCTTTTCGGATATCCGGGGGGTGCGATTATGCCTTTTTTTGATGAAATTTTTGGAGATAAGCAGATCAAGCTGATTTTGATGCGTCATGAGCAGTCCGCCGGCCATGCGGCTGAGGGATATGCCGCTGCATCCGGGAAATTAGGAGTTTGTGTAAGTACCAGCGGACCAGGTGCTACTAATCTGATCACGGCACTGGCCAATGCTTTTTATGACAGCGCTCCGGTTCTGGCTTTTTCCGGGCAGGTAGCTACCCATTTAATTGGAAACGATGCTTTTCAGGAAGCCGATCTGATCGGTGCGACGATGGCTGTGACGAAGCACAACTATCTGGTCAAGGATACCAGGGATTTAGGGCGGGTGTTCAAGGAAGCCATGCATATCGCTACTACTGGGCGCCCGGGACCGGTCTTTATTGACCTGCCTAAAAATGTGCAGTTGGAGGAGTGTCCGTTGCAGGAGCCTATCCCTGAAAAGATCAACCTGGTGGGTTACAATCCCAACCTCTACTCTCGGGCGGCCGGGCGTCAGATACAACATGCTCTGGAAATGGTCATGAAAGCCCGCTATCCTGTCATTCTGGCCGGCGGTGGGGTTTCCATTTCAAACGCCTACAAGCAGTTGACAGAACTGGTTGACATGCTGAAGATTCCGGTTGTTAACACCATTAAAGCAAAGGGCGTCATTGATGATTATCACCCCTATGCCTTGGGTGCGATCGGTATGCACGGCAGGCCACGTTCCAATTTTGCAGTTTCTGAAGCCGATGTCCTTCTGGCAATCGGAAGTCGTTTCACTGACAGGATTACAGGGGATTTGAAGAAGTATCCTGGGCAGGCGAATGCCAAAATAATCCATATCGATGTGGACGCGGCTGAAATTGGAAAGAATGTCCCTGTCGACCTACCCATCGTCGCTGATGCAAAACTGGCGCTTTCTGAAATGAATCGTCAGTTGAAAGTCCTGTTGGCGGAAAAAAAGAAGCTGACAACAAATTCCTGGTGGTATCGCTGGATAAAGGAACTGAAAGAGAACGACGGCATCCCCGACATCATTGAAAAAGGACCCGGTAAGGGTATCTATCCGGAAAAGATCATGTATGAATTGGACCGCATCCTGCGTCCCAGAGATATCGTTGTGACTGAAGTTGGGCAGCATCAAATGTATGCCGCACACTACTTGAAATTCCGCAACCCCAGGACTTTTATCACTTCCGGGGGGTTGGGGACAATGGGATACGGATTTCCAGCGGCTATCGGTGCCAAGATCGCCAAGCCCAGATCTGAAGTCTGGCTGATCGCTGGCGACGGTTCTATCCAAATGAATTCCCATGAACTGGCGACTGTCAAGCAGCACGATATCAAGGTCAACATCATTATTCTGAATAATGGGTATCTGGGAATGGTCAGACAATGGCAGGAGCTTTTCCACGAGGGCCGGTACGCTGGAACAGAACTTGGATTTGTCAGGAACGGAAAGCAGGAGTACTGGCCGGATTTCGTCAAACTGGGAGAAGCGTACGGTCTCAAAGGACGCAGAGTCTCGGATCCTCGTAAGGTAATAGATGCGCTGGAAGAAGCGAAAGCATCAAAGGAGACCTTTGTCATCGAAATCGTCACGGAGAGGGAATCCAATGTCCTGCCAATGCTTCCTCCGGGTGGAGCGCTCAATACGCTGTACAGCCGTCAGGGGGAGCATAAATCTATTTACGACTATTTTCGGCGCCTGCCCAGAACCGAAAGGGAATTGCAGGAGTTTAAATCTGTTAAAATCTCTCAAAAAAAATAAGCGGGCTGTTTTTGTCACCAAAGTGCGCTTCAGGAACTGATAATCGATTAATCACGGAGTCAGCAGATCATGGCCAAATCACCAAAGATTCCAGAATTTTTAGTTGCGCTACTGGTTGAGGATCATCCCGGCGTCACGATGAAAATTGCCGGAATGTTCGCCCGCAGAGGCATCAATCTCATCAGTTTCACGGGGGCATCCAGTGAAAAAAAAGGATTTTCTCGAATTATCATGAAGGCTGAGGGAGATAGTCAGGTCTTTGAACAGATTTACAAACAGATGAACAAGTTGATTGAGGTCGTCAAAGTCAAGATTCTACAGGCGGAATATGCCACAATGAGGGAACTGGCGCTCATCAAAGTCTCCATCAGGGACGAAAAGGACCGTCAGGCAGTCATGTCGTTGAATGATATTTTCAGAAACCGAGTAATCGATATTACCACAAAAACGATGACCCTTGAAATCGTGGGCAGTTCCGATAAAATAGATTCTTTCGTTGGTCTGCTGAGTGAAAGGGTGAACGTGAGAGAACTGGCACGCTCTGGAACCATCGCTCTTTACCGTGGAGATGACTCCATTTTCCTTGACTGACCCGTCTGGTCCCTTACCTCAACGAATTTCTCCAAAAAATCACACTGTACCATTAATGAAAAAGCGTTTTATCATAACACTCATCAGCCTGATTGCAGGCATGTTCTTTATTTCAGGATGTGGAACCGACATCAAGCGATCGCAGCATCCTGAAATCAGGGACGGCGTGCTGGATCTCAGAAACTGGGACCTTGACCGGGATGGAACGATAGATCTTTCCGGATCGTGGCAGATTTACTGGAAGCAGTTGTTGAGTGGAAAGGACTTTGATAGTCAAACTGCGCCCCAAATGACCGATTTGTACAAAGTCCCCGCCACCTGGAACGGATTCGAAGTCAATGGCGAAAAACTGACCGGAGAGGGGTATGCGACCTTTGTGCTTGAAGTTCGGGTGCAATCAACAGATACACCGCTGGCCTTCAAGATTCAGGACATGGATACGGCCTACAACCTTTATGTAGATCATCAATTGGTAGCCAGTAATGGTGTGGTGGGGATATCCCGTGAGACCATGGTCCCGGAATTCAAGCCTTTAACTGCTGATTTCAGCATCACCGGGGATAAATTCAGAGTCATCCTGCAGGTCTCCAACTTTTACCACACCCGCGGTGGTCCCTGGTCCAAGATTCAACTGGGGAGCGCAAAAAACATCAAGGCAAAGGCTGAGAGCAACCTGCTGACGAATGGATTCCTGATTGGCAGTATTTTTATCATGGGGCTCTACCACTTATTCTTATTTACTCTGCGAAGAAAAGAGTCTTCCTATCTCTATTTCGGAGTTTTTTGTAGTCTGATCGCTCTGCGGTCCCTCCTCGTCAGTGAGCGCTATCTGCACATCTTCTTTCCAGGACTGAATTGGGAATTTTTGCAGAAAGTGGAGTATCTCTCATTTTACGCAGCGGTTCCCATATTCGCGATGTTCATCAGCTCCCTTTTTCCAAATGAATTCAAGACACCATTTCTGAGGTTGATCCAGGGAATCAGCAGCTTGTTTATTCTGCTGGTCGTTTTCAGTCACCCGCGGATTTTTACGGCAACGGTTAATGTGTATCAGATCTTTACCATTGTCAGTGGAATTTATGTTTTTTACGTACTTTTCAGTGCTTATCGTGAAAAACGTGCCGGTATTATGATACTCCTCGGCGGCTACCTGTTTCTGTTCATCACTATCATTAACGAGATACTCTATGTCAACGCTCTGATACAGACCGGGTACACGATTTCCCTGGGATTGTTTGTATTTATTTTCTCCCAGGCGTTTATGCTATCCCAGCGCTATTCAATCATTTTTGATCAGATTGAGGAGCAGAAAGTAGAGCTTTCCAGTACTAATGTCGCCTATAAGGACGAAATTGTAGCCAGGCAGGCACTGGAAAGAAATCTGCGTAAAAGTCTGCAGGATTTTCAGGATTCCCGATATGCCTTAATTATGGGGCTGGCCAAGCTGGCTGAATCGAGAGATGAGGATACTGGGACTCACCTGGAGCGCATGCGGGAATATGTTAAGACGCTGGCAAAGACATTGGCCCGACAGGAGAAATATCGAGATTACATCACCGATGATTATGTCCTGGATATATACAACTCATCGATTCTGCACGACATCGGCAAGGTTGGCGTCAAGGACGCCATCCTTCTGAAACCCGATAAATTGACCAAAGATGAGTTTGAAATCATGAAAACCCACAGTCAGATTGGTGGGGACGCCATCCAGGCGGTGGAAAATAAGATAAAAGTGCGGTCGTTCTTGACTCTGGGGAGGCAAATCGCCTACCATCATCATGAGAAATGGGATGGCGGCGGTTATCCTGACGGGCTGAAAGGGGGAGATATTCCGCTGTCCGCCCGTATCACAGCTGTGGCGGATGTCTATGACGCCCTGACATCTGTCAGACCATACAAAAAGGCCCTTCCTCACACAAAAGCGGTCGAAATTATTGTCGAAGGGAGCGGTAGTCATTTCGACCCTGAAATTGTAGATGCCTTCCTGACACAGGAGAAAATGTTTGACAAGATCCGAAACTATTTAAAGGATTAAAACAGCTTTCATTTAACCGAGAAGTAGGCAATATTGTCTGAGGACAAGACGCCAATTTCTAACCATATTTAGAAAATTGAGAAAAAGAAAAATTCGAGGTAGTATTGACAATAAGGTTCTGGATGGATATTTTCCACCGAACTTCCCAGGTTACCTGATAACAGCGGAAGTAAAAGCCCTGGTCGGAACACTGAGAATATCGGTCGAGGAACTCATCAGCAAATTGCTGCCGTTGGCCGCAGCTCGTGCTATTGCCCCCGTATCGGGCTATAAAGTGGGGTGTGTCTGCCGGGGAGAGAGTGGAAATTTGTATTTCGGTTCGAATATCGAATTCCCGGGTGAGGATTTAAGTGCCACTATTCATGCAGAACAAGCTGCCATCGCTAACGCCATTGCTTTTGGAGAAACCGGGATTAAAGCCATGATGGTCTCAGCCCCACCCTGTGGCGGCTGCCGACAGTTTATAAAAGAGTTGCATGGCGCAGAGAAACTCAGAATATATCTACCCAACCGGGATCCTCTGCTGCTAAACGACTTGCTGCCTTCTGGATTTGGCCCCGGCGATCTCAAATCCGACAGTAGACTGATGAATTCAGAACCGCAAGCCATGGAGCTGATTGATGACACCGAAGATAAGCTGGTGCTGAAAGCCCTGGAGGCGGCTTCCAAATCCTACGCCCCATACAGCGGTTGTTACTCGGCTGTGGCGCTGGAAACAAACAGAGGCTTCACATTCATTGGCCTATACGCCGAAAACGCGGCTTACAACAATAGTCTGCTACCAATGCAGGCTGCGATTGCTGTTCTGATTATGCGAGCCGAACGTTATGCCGATATTGGAAGAGCCGTCCTGGTACAAACACGGAACGCAAAAATCGATCTGGCAGCCGCAACGGTGCAAACATTCAAGTCTATCTCGCAGTTGCCCCTGGAAATTTTCTATGCAGATTTATCCTCTCTTAAAAACATTCCCGCCTGAAGAAAATCATTCTCCTTGCTAAATAGGTGTGAACCGTCTAGTATAAACAGTTAGAAAGGTAATCAAAGTTCTGCTAGAAAAATTTTTAAAGTTCAGATGTAAATCAAAGGAGTCCCCATGTTGAAAAAACCTCTGTCATTTTGTTTTTTGGTTATCCTCTGTCTTATCTTGTGGCAAAGTGCTGCTGCTGGTAAAGCAGAGAGGCATGGTTTTAATTACCAAGATAAACAGGGTGTCGTTCATGATTTATGTCTAAACAACAGCAATCCAATATCCATCAAAAAAAGGGGTAAAAATCTCTATTTTGTCAAGGTGCGCAATCATTTTATTGGCAATGTGAGGGCAAAAAGTTACGGAGAAGCCAGGGATATCGCTTGCAATAAGAAACACGGTCCAGTTCTATATAACAGTAAACCTTAAGTTAGGGTCGGCTCAAAAATTAGTCAAGTGTTTCCCATTCAAGTGATTCCCATCAAAGTCAAGGAATCGCGTTGCTGTCACATTCTGTTCGCAAAATGTCCAGTGTTTTTCAGCAATGTCCGGTTAGGTTTTTGCAAAATAAAAACTGAATGATAAAACCAGTCTCTGCGCATAAGGATTTAAAGATTTTCTAAGTTTGCTTCACGAAAAACCGCCAAACTAGTTCGTACCTCTCTCAAACAGGCTCATTTTCGCTACGCTAAACTAAGAAAATCTAGTAAATCCTTATAAGCTCGATCCAGGTTTCATCATTCAGCTTTCTGCAAAAACCTAACCGGACATTGCTGAGTGTTTTTGGGGTTTTTGCAAATAGATTATGTGAAGTTATTTTTGAATGATCCCTTAGCTGGCGAATCAGTTTTAATAGAGAAGCTAAAGATTTTTAATCAAGGGCTTTTTGGATCCCATTTTTTTTCAATTGGTTTTCCAACATATCATATCCATGCTGCCAGATATCATCCGCTTGACCGTCCAGCCGTGTCAACTCTGCGTTAATGCTCTGTAGATAATCCCTCAATTTGTTCTTGAGTAGATAATAGGAGGTTTTGTCCAGTTTGCGACCATTATCGGTCAACAAGGAGGCTTTGGTAATCGTCTTCGATACCCAGATGAGATTGCTTTTCTGGACAAAGGGGTCGATATCAACAAATCTGTAAATCAGAAAAGAGATACAATAGGCGATGACATTCAGATTCTGCTGATTTGTCTTTTCGGTCATCTCATACAGATCCATATCATTCAGATCAGTATCTTCATTACTTTTCAACAGCCTGAGGTGCCGTATGATGATCTCTCTAAACTCAAGGGAAACGGAATCGAACTTTTCTTCAGAATTTGTTTTTCCCCCTTTTTGTTCCATTGAGCTATGCTGAGATGTTCCCATTGTAGGTCATTTGAAGGCTGCGGATATAAGCAAACAGTTGAAATATATCGTCTGAAAACCATATTGGTGTACAAAACCCAGACGGGTCTCTACTTATTACCACCTTGTTTTCAATCAATCAAGGGGCACCCGCTATAGATGCAGGGCAATCGCATGAAAATTCCAACAATGACGCGGAATATCGGCCACTGCTTGCACCATGCACATTTACTTAATTCAGCATAAAACGGGCACAATTTGATTAATTTTGAGTA
>Ga0233437_1002241_pt1 | contig 30269 bp, 19 predicted proteins | sample SI_122_August201_FD_182714 | JGI IMG/M metagenome (GOLD analysis project Ga0233437, IMG submission 182714) | Seawater microbial communities from Saanich Inlet, British Columbia, Canada - SI_122_August2016_200_MG | ecosystem: Environmental > Aquatic > Marine > Inlet | place: Canada: British... | reverse complement strand
TGGTAAATATATCGTGTATTTTCATAAAAGTAAATTTTTAACGGCAAAGATAATAAAAATATCTACATTATTCTAAAACATAACCAAACTAATTAAATTATAAAAAATTATATAAAACGTAATAAATGACAATTGAATGACTTATTCCCCTTATTTCCTCAATTCAATAAAATTCTTTTTGTACATTTACGCCATTAAAAATAAAACCCAATAATATTGGAAATAAATGTGTAATATACAGCTACTTTTGGTAGCATAATACCAAAACCATGGAACTTAATTTACCGGAAACTTTTTTATTTTTATCATTATTGCCTGATAAACCGGGATTCCTCATTTCAACTGAAAAGTTAAACCCGGGAATAATAGGTGCAATTTTTATGGAATTATCATTGAAAAATATGATGGAGATTAAAGACAAACGATTAATTATTAAAAAATTGCCAAAGAATCTGGATTATCCTTTTGATGAAATAGTATCAAGAATTTATGAATCAAAAAGAGAAAAAAAAATAAAATCATGGATTTCAATATTTTCGCATAAGGGACGAAAATACAGAATGCACATATTGCGTGGTTTAGAAAACAAAGGATTAATAAGAATTACTGATAAAAGGGTTCTATTTTTTCCTTACAAATCTATTTCTGTAGTAAAAAAAAGAGTCAGGGAAGACATCATTGTGAATTTGAGAGGAGTTTTACTTAAAGGAAAAGACATTAATAATCAAACCGCATCAATTTTGGGCTTAATCCAAGCCTGTAAAATTCAAAAAGCTTTATCCAAAAATAGAAGTGATTTTAATAAAATTAAAATACAATTAAAAGAGAGTTTGAAGAATGATAGCATTTCACAAGATGTTGATCAGATGATTAAAGAAATACAAATTGCTGTAATCGGTGCAATTGTGGTTGCAGGTGCTGCAGGTGCAATTGGATCGGGTTCAGGTTGATCAGATAAAATAATCTCACGCAAAGCACACAAAGAAAAATTTATTAATTTGCTATTCAAACAATGATAAAAATCAATGACACTTTAATTTCCAGTGATATAGTGGAAGTCAAATTTGCCTGCAATTTAAAACATTGTTTTGGAGAATGTTGTGTTTCGGGTGATGCCGGTGCTCCACTTGAAGAAGAGGAAATTTCAATTATTGAAGATTATATTGACAAAATAAAACCGTATTTAACCGAAAAAGGTAAACAAATAATTGAGAACTGCGGGATTTTCGATTATGATGCAGATGGTGAGTTTGTTACTCCTTTGATTGATAATCAAGAGTGTGCTTTTACTTATTTCGAAAATAATATTGCTTTTTGTGCAATTGAGAAAGCTTTCATTGATCGTAAAATAGATTTTCTAAAACCTGTTTCCTGTCATCTTTATCCTATCAGGATCACAAAACATAAAACCTGCACAGCAGTTAATTTTCATGATTGGGATATTTGTAAATCAGCTCTTAAGAATGGAGAAAATAAAGGTATTCCTCTTTACCAATTTTTGAAAGAACCTTTGATAAGAAAATTTGGGAAGGATTGGTACGACAGGCTACTGGATTTAATTAATCTTCGAAAAGCAACAAAGTAATTTGTTTTTAGATTTTAGATAACTTGCTTGCTGCTAATTCCATAGTTTCGTTCGATTTTGCAAAACAAAATCTTAAAACTTTGTTGTCGGTTTTCTCGTTATAGAAAACAGAAATTGGAATTGATGCTACTCCAAATTCTTTTGTAAGTCGTTCGGCAAAAATTGTATCTTTTTCGTCAGAAATATTTTTATAAGACAATAGCTGAAAATATGTTCCTTGTGAAGGAAGAATTTCAAACCTCGTATTTTTCATCAACGAAAAAAAATAATCTCTTTTTTGCTGGTAGAAATCATTAAGATTGAGATATTGGTCTTTTTGATCAAGAAAATCGGCAACAGCAAGTTGAATTGGTGTGTTTACAGCAAAAACCACAAATTGATGTATTTTTCTGAATGCTTTCATTAATTTTTCAGGAGCGACGCAATAACCCAGTTTCCAGCCTGTTGTGTGAAAAGTCTTTCCGAAGGAAGAAATGACCAAACTACGTTCAGAAAGCATAGGATATTTCGTTACGCTTAAATGTTCAAGGTTATCGAATATAATATGTTCGTAAACCTCATCGCTCAAAATAAGAATATTGCTCCCTAAAGTGATTTTTTCCAGCATTTTCATGTCTTCATCGTTGAGGGTGCTTCCGCTCGGATTATGGGGTGAATTTATTATGATCATCCTTGTTCGAGACGAAATAGCCTTTTGTACTTCATCCCAATCAATATGAAAATCAGGATATTTTAGTTGAACATAAACAGGTTGCCCGCCATTAAGTATTATCGCTGGTACATAACTGTCATAAGCTGGCTCAAAAACAATTACTTCGTCACCTTCATTAATAAAAGTTGTGATAGCAGAAAAAATTGCTTGAGTAGCTCCGGCAGTTATAGTAACTTCACTTTCAGGATTGTATTTGGCATTATACAAAAACTCTGTTTTTTCGACAATTTTTTGTCGAAGTTTTATAACTCCTTCCATTGGAGCATACTGGTTATAACCTTCTTTCATATACTTATTCACCAACTGAATAAGTTCGGATGAACAATTAAAATCAGGAAACCCTTGTGAGAGATTTATCGCATTATATTCATTAGCCATCTTTGACATGATAGCAAAAATACTCGTTCCGATATTTGCAAGTTTTGCTGACATAAGCTTATTTCATAAATAATTGCTCGTAAAAATAGATAATTTTTATAATCACAACAAAATAAGTGTGAATTTGATGTGATTGCTATGATTTTATTAACCCCGAACAGCAGTATGATCCAACCGGATTTATCTTATTCATTCAGTGCATTGGCGCCGCTAACAATTTCAAGAATCTCATTGGTGATTGCAGCCTGACGTGCTTTATTATATGACAGTTTTAAATTTTTTAATATTTCCTGAGCATTGTCAGTTGCCTGATGCATAGCTGTCATACGTGCTCCTTGTTCAGAAACAAAAGAATCTAAAATTGCTTTATATAATTGTATCTTCAATGATTTCGGGATCAATTCTTTGAGGATTTCTTCTTTGTTGGGTTCAAAAATGAAATCGGCATTTAATTCATGTTGATGTGAACCACTTTGCGTTTCGGGAACTATTGGCAAATATTGCACGGATACCAATCTTTGAACAGCAGCATTTATAAAATGATTAAAAATTATTTCTATTCTGTCATATTTTTCATCCGCAAAATCCTTCATCAGGTTTTCGGCAATGGGTGCAACATTATCAAAAGTCAGATTATCAAAAATTTCATTATTTGTTTCAGTGATTTTATATTCTTCTTTTGAATAATAATCGGATATTTTTTTCCCAAAACAAAAAATACTAAGATTTCCGGATTTGAATTGTTTATTATATTTTTTTTCTATTAAATTATTTGCAGTTTTGATAACATTTGCATTGAAAGCTCCGCAAAGGCCACGGTTGGATGCAATTATTATTAATAAAATGTTTTCCGGCTCTCTTACTTCCGAATAAACATGCTCTTCTGAATCTTCAATACTTTTGCTGAGGTTTTGTAGAATTTCATGCAATTTTGAGGCATAAGGCCTTAATTTAATGATTGCATTCTGAGCTTTTCGGAGCTTTGAAGCGGCAACCATTTTCATCGCACTCGTAATTTGTTGAGTCGATTTAACGGATTCTATTCTTGTTCTAACCTCTTTTAAGTTTGGCATGGATATTATAAATTATTGGAGTGTTGGAGTAATGGAGAATTGGAGTAATAGAGTATTGGAATGTTGGAAGATTGGAATTGGACACTGTTTGAGACTTTGAAAGAAACAGTTATTTATTTCCGGAATGGTCAGGAGAGTGTTTTTCCATTTTTCCATCATTCTATCATTCCATTTTTCCATCATTCCATTTATTAAGAGCCATTAACTCAAGTTAATACCACCTTCTTAGAAGGTTGATTCTTTAGTAGTTCGTATATTTTTGAGAAATATCTTTTGTGACTTTTTCCATTATTTCAATATCTTTTTCAAGTAATTTTCCTTCTCTAAGGTTTGTTAAAACACTTTTATGATGAAGTTCCATAAAATGAAGATATTCGGTTTCAAAATCCTGAATACTTTTAACTGGAACATTTTGCAACAGGCCTTTTGCTCCGCAGAAAATTATTGCAATTTGTTTCTCGACCGGCATTGGAGAATATTGGGCTTGTTTCAATATTTCGACATTTCTTCTTCCTTTATCAAGAACTGCCATAGTTGCAGCATCAAGATCGGAACCAAATTTTGAAAAAGCTTCCAATTCACGAAACTGAGCCTGATCCAATTTCAATGTTCCCGCAATTTTTTTCATCGACTTGATTTGGGCATTACCACCAACCCTTGAAACAGAAATACCAACATTGATGGCAGGCCTGATCCCTGAATTAAACAGATTGGTTTCGAGAAATATCTGTCCATCGGTAATTGAGATAACATTGGTCGGGATATATGCCGAAACATCACCGGCTTGTGTTTCAATAATCGGTAAAGCTGTTAAAGAACCTCCTCCTTTGACCATTGATTTTATTGATTTTGGAAGGTCGTTCATTTCTCTCGCAATTTCATTGGAGTTGATAACTTTTGCAGCTCTTTCGAGAAGCCTTGAATGGAGATAAAAAACATCGCCGGGATAGGCTTCACGTCCGGGAGGCCTTCGAAGTAATAAAGAAACCTCGCGATAAGCAACGGCTTGTTTCGATAAATCATCAAAAACTGCCAATGCAGGCCGTCCTGTATCTCTAAAAAACTCGCCGATGGCTGCACCTGTGAAAGGAGCATAAAACTGCATAGCTGCAGGATCGGATGCCGTTGCAGCAACAACAACCGTATAAGGTAAAGCTCCGTAATCATCAAGGATTTTAACAATATTTGCAACCGAAGAACCTTTTTGGCCGATGGCGACATAAATACAATAAACCGGTTCGCCTTTATCATAAAATTCTTTTTGATTTATGATGGCATCAATGGCAATAGCGGTTTTTCCGGTCTGGCGGTCGCCGATAATTAACTCACGCTGGCCTCTCCCGATGGGTATCATGGCATCAATCGGTTTGATACCGGTTTGCAAAGGTTCGTTCACTGGTTGCCTGAAAATAACTCCGGGAGCTTTTCTTTCTAACGGCATTTCGTATAGTTTCCCTTTGATTTCACCTTTTCCGTCAATGGGTTCACCGAGAGTATTGATTACTCTTCCCAATAAGCCTTCACCTACATTTATCGAAGTAATTTTTCCGGTTCGCTTAACTTTATCACCTTCTTTAATTTCGTTGTTTTCGCCAAGTAAAACAGCTCCAACATTGTCTTCTTCCAGGTTCAGCACAATTGCTTTTAATCCACCTTTTTCAAATTCGATCAATTCACCTGATTCGGCATTAGTTAATCCATAAATACGGGCAATTCCGTCACCAATTTGTAATACGGTTCCAACTTCTTCGAGTTGTGCTTCATCGGAAAATCCGGCTAATTGCCGGCGAAGTATTGCGGAAACTTCAGCGGGTTTTATTCCTAACATTTCTATTTTATTTATTAAAATCCTTTTACGTATAAATTTTTATCAAATTCTTTTTTCAGATTTTTGATTTCTCTTAAAATGCTTGCATCATATTCCATATTATCAAAATCCAATATAAATCCTCCGATAAGGTCTTTATTGATTTTTTCAATTAATTCAATTTCTCCCTTTGTTTGTTTTTTCATCAAATCAATAATTTCTTTTCGAATTTCATCATTGATCTCTACTGTAGTTTTTAGGCTTGTTGTGGTTATATGATTGTATTCTTTATATAAATCGATAAATTTTTCGGCTATAATTTTAATGTTGGCTTCACGCCTTTTTCTTATAATAATTATCAGAAAATGAAGTGACATTTTTTGAAAGTTCTTTCCAAAAATCGCTTTAATGATAGCTTCCTTTTTTTCGGAATTAACAATGGGGCTTTTCATTAACAATCTGAAATCTTTATTTTGTTCACAAACAGACACAACAACTTCCATATCGCTTTTTACCTTATCAAGAATTTTATATTCTAAAGAAAGATCAAAAAGTGCTTTTGCGTATCTTTTTGCTATTCTGGTTTCCTTCATGTGTTTCTTTTTTCCCGCAGATTACGCAGATTTTCGCTGATGATTTTTCGTTTCTTGTTTCTTGTTTCTTCGTTTCTTGTTTCTTTGACAATTACGTTCTTATGTGTTCCTGAATTCTCGGGATCATTAGTGTTTTATCTGTTTATAATTATTAATTAAAATTAACCTCATCAACTAATTTCCTAATATAATCCTGTTGTTTAATATTTGTTGAAAGTTCTTCTTTTATAAGTTTTTCGGCAATATCAATTGATAAAGTTGCAAGTTGATTTTTCAAATCAGTAATAGCAGCCAGTTTTTCATGTTTTATGGTTTCTGCGGCGCTCTCAATAATTCGGTTTGCTTCCTCATTAGCCTTAACTTTTGATTCTTCAATAATAGAATCCTTAATTTTTCTGGCTTCCTTCAATATTTCATCCCTTTCTTCTTTAGCCTGTTTTAATAATTCTTCATTATCAAATTTCAATTTTTTCATGTCTTCTCTGGCTCTATCGGCGGCATGAAGAGCTTCCTCAATAGTGTTTTCTCTTTCATGCATAGCCTTCATAATAGGCTTCCATGCAAATTTTTTAAGAATAAACAGAACAACTAAAAATGATAGAGTCATCCAAAAAATTAACCCAATACCGGGACTTACTAATTCCATAATTTTTTTAATTTTTAATTTTAGTAGTCAATTAAATAATCAATAATTAATAATCAATCATCAATTATAAAGTGAGCTTTGCATTTCAACCAATCGTTGAAATGCAAAGCGAAAATTTGGTTGCCGGCTATACTGAAACACATCCAGACGGACTAACTTCGTGTCGTAAACTTTGCAAACTCCAAATTACTAAGAGTTCTGATGTTTCTTTTTTATGTGTTTCTTTTTTTTGCATTCTTGGTCAGTGTCAGTTTACAAGAAAACAATAAGCAGACAAACAACGATAGCAAAGAATGCAACACCTTCGATAAGAGCTGCGGCAACAATCATATTCGAACGAATATCGCCTCCTGCTTCAGGCTGACGCGCAATTGATTCAACGGCAGCGCGGCCAATTTGACCAATGCCCATACCTGCACCAATAGCAGCAATACTGGCACCAATAGCGGCTCCTAATTTTGCAAAAGGGGTGAAATCCTGAGCTACTTGTAATAAAATTGCTAATAAATCCATAATGTTAGTATGTTTAATTTAAAAAAAAGTTTCTTTATTATAATTTCCAATTTCTAATTTCTAATTTCCAATTTAATGATGTTCTTCCATTGCCATTCCAAAATATATTGCAGAAAGTAATGTAAACACATAAGCTTGAATAAAAGCAACTAATAGTTCGAGAAATGCTATAAATATTGCAAAAGCAACCGAAACTACAGAAATTCCATATCCAAGACCCATATTAATATTCCCGAAAATAAATATTAAACTTATAAAACCCAGCACAATAATATGACCCGCTGTAATATTGGCAAAAAGTCGAACCATCAATACAAATGGTTTTGTAAAAACACCTATTAACTCAATGATTGGCATTAACGGAATCGGAAATTTTAACCACCAGGGAACGCCGGGTGTGTTTATAATATGTAACCAATAATATTTGTTGGCACTAAACGAAGTAATTATAAAAGTAAATAAAGCAAGTATTGCTGTAATTGCAACATTTCCTGTAACATTTGCTCCTCCCGGAAAAAATGGTATCAATCCTAATAAATTATTCAGGAAAATAAAAAAGAAGAGAGTCAAAAGATATGGCATAAGTTTTTCATATTTTTTTTCTCCGATTGCAGGTTTCGCAATATCATCACGAATAAAGAGAATCAATGGCTCAAGAAACGATTGCAAGCCTTTTGGTGCCTGGCCCTTGCGTTTTTTATACGAATTTGCTACTGAAATAAAAATCCAACATAAAAGTATCATACTGATAAACACAGCAAATACATTTTTTGTGATTGAAAAGTCGAGAGGAAGTGAATCGGAGTTTTCTTCTTCAATTACTCTCCCATGTACTAAATTTTCTTCAAGGATTTTAATAATTTTTCCTTTATTAGGCCCTTCGGAAGCTATTTTAAATCCTTCAAAAGATTCGTGGCCGTGGTCAAATCTTGATGAAGAAAATACATGCAATTTCCCATTATCCCAAAGAATCACCGGAAGGGGAATTGTAACGGAATGTCCATTAAAATCAAGTATATGCCATCCATAAGAATCAACAATATGTTCTATAATACTTTCTCCGGCATTATACTCTTTCTCCCTAATTTCATTATCAATATTTTCGTGTTGAGTTTCCCCTTTTGTTATAACTTCATCATGTTGATTTTTTTCATTTTCAGAAGCTAATACCGGAAACCCTAAAAACACTACCGATAATAATAACAGAAGATTTCTATTAAAATATTTTTTAACATTATGCCACTCAGTCATTTATCTGCTTTTTTGATAAACTAATAAAAACGCAAAGGTAAAAAAACATTGAAACAGACATAAAAAAATTAGAGTTTTTTCTATTTTAATGTATTCAAATCTTGAAAAAACAATAACATATATTCATTCAATCATTCACTCATTCAAGCATTTATTTCCTGACAAGTAGAAAGGGGCTTAGACCCTGTTGTTTGAAATATAGGGTCTAAGTCCCATGTTACGAATTAAATTAGTGAAAATTAGTGTAATTTGTATCTGCCTATTTTTTAGCATGTGAAACAAATGAAACAATAAGAATAAACAACATGCATATCACAGGAACTATGAATCCGAATAAAACAGACATATTATCGGCAACTAATCCCATCACCGGTGGAATTAATGCACCACCGATAATAGCAGAAATCATCAATCCTGAAAGTTCGTTTGCTCTTTCGGGCATATTATCAACAGTGATTGAAAAAACAAGAGGAAAAATATTGGCAAAGCCTAAACCTCCTGTAAATATGCAGATTATTGCAATGGTTTGATTTTGTAAAAACAAACCTAAAATACTAATTATTGAAATAATAACAGTTATCCATAAAAAACGTTTTGCGGGCATCCAATTTAAAATAAGTGATCCAAGAAACCTGCCTATCAAAACTGCCAGAAAAAAGAAACCCGTTCCTGCTATTGCCAGGCTGGCAATATCAAAACCAAAAACATCTTTCAGATAAATGGGAATTCCTGAACTCATACTAACTTCAGCACCCACATAAACAAAAATTGCAAGCACCATCATCAATACATATTTATTTCTTAATAAAGAGAAACAAGACCTAAAAGTAGCAGCTTTTTCTCCTTCAAATTTTTGTTCATTAATTTTAAGAAAGCTTACAACAATTATTGTAAGAAGTACGAAGGCACTGTAAATCGGGAATAATATTTTCCAATCGAGACCCCACCAACGGGCTGCTGCAAGCGGAATCAACGAACCGGATAAAGTACCTATTGCTTTAATGAACTGCCCGAATGACAAATTTCTTGAATATTTTCCGGGAGCGGAAATATCCCTCATAATCGGATTTCCGGCAACCTGTAAAATTGCAGCACCTGCACCCAAAAGAAATAAAGTAAGCAATAATAATCCAAATGAAGACATTCCAAACAAAGGAATTATCAAACCACTCAAGGCAATGATCAAACCAATTAATAAAACCAATTTCTTACTATTTCTATCCTGAAATATTCCCATTGGGATCGACAAAATCCCGAACATAATAAAACCCATCAGCGGGATTAGGAAAGCTTCAAAATTGCTTAAAACAAATTCTTCCTTTACAATTCCTGTTATTGGCCCAACTACATCACCAAAACCCATGCAAAGGAAAGCAAGAAAAATAGGAATTGTTTTTGCGGTGCTTACTTTTGAATTTATTGAATCTACCATAAAACTGTTTTTTAAAATTATATTTTTAAAAAACAAAAGTATTAAATTTTAAGAATTTTTGGGATCGAACTATTTCAATGGCGAAATTAATGCATTTCCCGGGTGAGAATAAAAATTATTTTTGTTACAAAACAATAATACACATCGCCATATCAGTCTCATTATGTGCATTATAAAAAACCTAAACCGTTTTAGCTAAACTGTTTAGTAAATTTTTTCATTTTTTTCTTGTATTTCCTGTAATTTGCTTTCTTTCTTGTTTATATTTGTGATAAATATTGTATGAAATTTATTATATAATATATTTGTTTAAGGTTTTGATAAACAGCTATTTGGGCTGAAGTTTTAATAATAATGAAAAGTTTTAAATATTAATTAAAAATTAAAAATTTTGAAAAAAAAATTACTATTTCTAATTATCTTCACTGTATTAAACCTAAGCATTTTTGCTCAAGGTATTACAGTTAGCGGAACTATAACATCAGGTGATGACAACTTTGGCATACCCAATGCTACAGTATTGATCAAAGGAACAACAACCGGAACTGTGAGCGATCTGGAAGGGAATTATAAAATTTCCGAATTAACTGAAGAAGATGTTCTTGTATTCAGTTACCTGGGTTATCACACTCAGGAAATTACGGTTGGATCGCAAAGAGTGATCAATGTAATTTTGCAACCCGACGCACAAAATCTTGATGAGGTTGTTGTTACTGCTTTAGGTATAAAGCGGCAAAAACGAGAACTCGGTTATGCAACAGAAAGTTTTACGGGCAAACAAATTGAACTTTCCAACACACCAAATGTTTTATCAGCTTTATCGGGAAAATCAGCAGGTGTTCAAATCTCCAACAGCAATGGGGTAGAAGGAGGGACAACGAGAATAACAATTCGTGGTAATAATAATTTCTACGGTAATAATCAACCACTTATTGTTGTCGATGGTATTCCAATTGATAACCCACCGGGTTTAACAAGTATTACATCAGGAACTGATTGGGGTTCGGCAATTAATAATATTAATTCTGCAGACATTGAGAATATTGACATTTTAAAAGGTGGCCCGGCCTCGGCACTTTATGGTTCAAGAGGTGCTAATGGTGTAGTATTAATTACAACTAAAAGAGGTGCCAAACAAAAAGGAATAGGAATTAATTATAATTATACATTTAAAACGATTAGGCCATATCGTTTTCGTGAAGTGCAAAATGTTTATGGTGGCGGGGGGCCAATAACCCTTACTCCACCTACATTCCCAATTGATGATTCAACGGGAGGCCCGGCGTATCCCTGGCAACAACATAACAATAATTTGGTTTTAGACACAAGTGGAACAGTTTCATCAACTACCGCAGAATTCGGTTATTACGGTTCTGCCGCTTCCTGGGGGCCAAAAATGGATGGACAAATGATTAAATGGTGGGATGGAGAAATGCGTCCCTGGTCGCCTCAGCCTGATAACCTTAAGATGTTTTATCATAATGGTAACACACAAACACATAATATTGCAGTATCAGGTGGAGGTGAGAAAGGTACAATCAGGGTTTCACTCACAAAATTAGACCATAAACCAATAGTTTCCAATAGCCATTTTGATCAAACTACAATAAACGTTGGCGGAAATCTCAAAGCATCAGATAAAGTAAATATTGATGTAATTGTATCTTATATTGATTATAACCGTTTGAACAGCCCAATGCTTGGTGAAAACAGTAACTCATTCAGTAAAGGAATTTTGTATAGCTGGCCGCGTAGTTATAAAGGAATTGATATGGAAGATTATGAATTAGCTATTGGAACACGAAATGACTGGGGTGGGAATTATCCTTTTGAGTATGTCAGCGATTATTTATGGTGGAATTACTATAAAAATAATACAAGGCTGAAGCGTAATAAATTTCTCGGATCAATTAATTTAACTTATGATATAACTCCCGACTTAAGTTTTCAGGGACGAGTTGGACGTGATTATACTTTTAACCATACTGAAAGAAAAAATACACCTTATGATATTCTTGGTTTGAAAGGCAGCTATTCCTCAACTATAGATCGTATTCAATCTGATAACTACGATTTCCTTCTTACTTATAAAAAAGAAGAACTAATGAATTCTAAACTCAGCTTTGATTTTAGTGTAGGTGGAGCAAAATGGATAAATAGTAGATATGGAATTGGAGGAAGGTCAGGAGATTGGTATTTTCCAAATCTATATACATTTTTTAATTATACACCAACCGATATTAATACTAATATTGTTGGAGATGGACCGGAAAAAGTTGTTGCAGAGGAGACTATTTTAAAAAGAGAGACAAGTTCTTTTTATTCATTCTTAAATCTTAAATATAGCAACTTTTTGTTTTTAGAGTTAACCGGACGGAATGACTGGTCATCCACCCTTCCTGTTGAAAATAATTCATATTTTTATCCGTCATTATCTTTTAGTTTTATCCCTACCGAAGCTTTTGATCTTGGATTGGATTGGTTAAATTTCTGGAAAATAAGGGGAGGTGTAGCACAAACCGCCACAGATGCTGACCCATATTTAACTGAATTTTATTATAATGTTGGGTTTTATGGCGGAAAACAAACCGCATCTTACCCAAATACAATTCCACCTTTTGCCTTAAAACCTCAACGTGTTAATTCTTATGAAATAGGAACAACAATTAGTGTTCTTGATAATAAAATAGACCTTGATTTCACTTATTATAATATGTATTCATTTGATCAAATTATTCGAGCTCCAATACCGGTTTCTTCAGGAGCAAGTTATATTAGGATAAATAATGGTTCAATGTCAAACAAAGGTATTGAAATAACGCTTAATACAGTACCTATACAAACTAACGAAATAACAGTTGAAACCGGACTGAATTTCACACATAACAAAAATCGCATTGAAAGTCTGGGTGGTTATGCAGAAATATTTCCATTAGCAGATATTTGGGGCTTGAACGGCCCGGCTGTGGCCTTAAGAGAAGGCGATGATTATGGAACAATAACCGGTTATGATTATGTGTATCACGAAAATGGACAGCGTATTTTAAACGATGAAGGGACACACTATAAATTTACCGACGTAAGAGTTCCCATTGGTAATGCCAGCCCTGATTTTATTGCCGGATGGAACACAAATGTCAGATACAAAGGTTTTGTTTTGAGTACATCGGTTGATACTAAATGGGGAGGTGATATCTATTGTGGCTCTTATGTTACAGGATTACAAACCGGACAAAGCCCCGAAACTCTTATTGAGCGTGAAGGTGGAGGCCTGCCTTACATGGACCCTGATGGAAACGTAAGTAATATCGGAGTAATTCTGGATGGTGTTTACGAAGATGGAACTCCTAACGATCAAGTTGTACATTATTATTATAAATACATGCCAAATGCCGGTGGATGGGGAAAGTTTTTATCCACTCCCGGAATCATAGAAAACACATGGGTTAAACTCCGTGAAGTAACATTATCGTACTCAATACCACAAAAACTATTGAAGAAAGTAAAAGTATTCCAGAATTTAACATTATCTGTTGTTGGCAGAGATCTTTTTTATATTTATACAACTCTTCCCGATAATATTAATCCCGAAGGAATTATGGGGTCAGGTAATGCTCAAGGAGTTGAATGGGCATCATTTCCCGGAATAAGGTCTTTTTCTTTTTCAATAAATGCACATTTTTAACCTAAAAAGAATCTGAAATGAAAACAAAAATATATTTTACAATAATAATTATTAGTTTATTTCTTACATACTCATGCGACAAAGGATATGAAGAAATGAACCATAATCCACATGGTTTTACATCAGCGAGTGATGCTTCACTCTTTAATAATATTGTTAGTTCGTTGAGGCTTGGCTGGAACGAACAATTTTATATCAATAATGAAATCCTTTATAAACAAACTCAATTGGCAGCCCTCACAAAAGAGGCATGGGGGAATTATACAATCGGAACTGAGGATGTATGGTCAAATTATTATCTCAAACTCACTCTTTTTCGTGACCTGGAAACCAAATTTGAAACTATGGGGGATACGAGTAAAGCAGTAAATAACATGAAAGCAATGTTAAAAATTGTTTTTGCATATAAAACTTTTAAAGTTACGGATTTATTTGGTGCTATGCCTTTCTTTGATGCAGGCTGGGGATTTGAAGACCTTTCTTATGTCCGTCCAAAATATGATTCACAGGAAGATATTTATAAGTTTTTGCTTGACGAATTGCAATGGGCTGCTGAAAACATTGATTTAACAGCAACTTATGAACCTTTTGCAACTTTTAGCAGTTTTGATAATCTTTTATTCGGTGATCTTGAAAAATGGCAAAAATTTGCCAACTCACTGCGTTTACGCTACGCAATGCGAATGTATAATAAAGAACCCGAACTAGCCGGAGAAATATTAAAAGAAATAATTGAAAATAATTTGCCGGTTCTTATAGGTTATAATTTTGTTGGGCCTGTCCTTGAAAGTGTTGCTATCTGGCCTTATTCGGTTGGATGGAGAAACACAGGTGTTGTATGGTCATTCAGAGAACATACAGGTTTGCGTATGGGAACAAATATTTGGAACCAAATGTCGGAAAATGATAGTTCGGATGGTAGTGGAATATTCGATTTAAGGGCTTATTTGTTTTTTGAAACCGATAACGAAGATAAATGGAAAGCCTATCCACAGATCCCAAATCTTAACACACCTCCATCGGGTGGTATTCCTTATGGCTCACAGCGTAATACTAATTTCAATATTAAGGGGGATGATTGTATTTATTCTCCGTTTAATTTTTATCTGATCGGAGATGAAGATTTTGTACCTGAAATTCTAATGACTGGTGCCGAAGTACATTTTATTAAAGCCGAAGCAATATTAAGAGGAATTGTACAAAGTGAATACCCCGCAAGTACTGAATATATGAACGGTGTTATGGCCTCGTTTATGTTCTGGAAAGAAGTACTTGAAAACTCAAAGCTTCCAACTTCGGGAGCTAGCTTTTCTGATAATATAACTCTACCAGATTTAAGTGAGTCAACATTAGTATATCATGTTGCTTTAGAGAATGTTACAACTGAAGATGAAAAGTTAAAACTTATTTATTCTCAGCGTTCTATTGATAATTTCAGACAGGTTTGGGAAGCTTTTTCGGTAACACGCCGAACGATGAATACGCAACGTGAAGGAGCTGATCTGGATTTCTTCCGCCTGCCATACCCTCCATCAGAACAAGAATTTAATACTGTGAACTGGACAGAACAAGCAGGTAAAATGGGAGGTGATAACACCAATGTTAAAGTCTGGTGGATGCAATAAATTTATTAATCAAATTATAAACTTAAAATTCAATTGTTATGAAAAATTTTTTAAACAAATTTCAATTTCTGATTTATTTCTTTTTTTTGATGCAACCGGTATTTCTAATTGCACAATCCAACCAATATCTCCATTTCGACAAAGTGGATGATTATGTAATTTTAGATGAAGGTGGCCAATATCTTGACGGTAGCAATGCCTTAAGTATGACAGGGTGGTTTTTTTGTGATGAACTATCTTATGGACAGGGTTATATGGGATTCAGAGATGGTGTAAGCGATGGTGAATTTTACCTGATTCAGCTTGGCGACGGCATAATGGAGTGCCGTTTGAAAAGTACTACAGGACTTCATCAATTCGTTGCTCCTGCCCATACAATCGTTCAACAAGTATGGCAACATTGGGCCTGGATATACGATGGAAGTAGTGTAAAACTATATGTAAATGGAGCTTTTATTGGTAGTTCGACAGCTTCAGGTACATTTTCCAGTACTATAACCCCATGGGCAATAGGTAAAAGTACACTTGGAGCATTTAATTTTATATTTGGTGGCAGAGTTGATGAAGTATCCGTTTGGAATAAAGCCTTGGATCAGAACGAAATTCAGGATATGATTGACAATGAATTAACCGGAAATGAAGAATTCCTGCAATTCTATTATAAATTTAATCAGGGTGAGCCAGGTGGTGACAATACAGCAATTACACATTTGATTTGTGAAATTGGAAATGGTGAACGTGATGGCGAGTTAATGAATTTTGCTCTTACCGGAGAAACCTCAAATTTCAATGGCACTCTAAATCCGGGATTTCAGGCAATTGCATTTCCACAAATTTCAAATCATTTAACAAGCGATCCTCCATTTGAACTTGAAGCAGAAGCTACATCAGGACTTGAAGTGTTTTTTGAAGTGATCTCAGGGCCGGCAAGTGTTGATGGAAATTTATTAACTCTGGAAGGCGAACCCGGTGAAGTTGTAATTGAAGCTACACAACCGGGCAATGGCACGTATGACCCTGCTACTCCGGTTCTAAACACATTTAATGTAATCGATGCAACTACACATGTTCCTGAAATTGATCCTCGTACCCCTCTTGCCGGAGATGTATATGTTCCCATACTTGGTGAAATTCAACTTGCTACTTTTGTAACAATTGGATATCCCGACATATTTTTCGTTGGAGATGTTGAATTTAATATCGACGGACAGTCAATTATTCCAATTAACTGGGGAAATGGATATTATTCAGCATGGTGGGAGCCACCGGATTTTGGAAATTATACACTAAACATTATTGCAACAAACAATTACGGTTATTCCGGAACAGAAACTGTTGATATAAACATTGTAAGTGATGTCGTTAATATTGAGGTATTGGCAGTTGATGACGTATGGTTAAATACACCCACACCATCAGTTGTTGTTGAGGCTGAATTGCCATCTTATATGGGTGCTTACGGACAGATTATTGGAACAGTGGAATTAACCTGCCCCGAAGGCGGTTGTGGTGAATGGGACAGAGTTGCATGGATTGAAGTCAAAGGATTTGATGGCAAATGGGTTGAAATAATTCGTTATATTACACCTTATGGTGTACCATGTACTCATGAAATTGATTTAACCGATTATATGTCAATATTACAGGGAAAAATTGCGATTCGGTTAAATTGTGGAACATTTGATAATGGATACCTTTGGGACCTGACATTTAATTATAATGAAGGAACTCCGGATTTTAATTACAGCAAAATTGATGTTATCTGGGATCAAACCTATCAATTTGGTGATTATGCAAACTTGCAACCGGTTGAAAATGCTTTTTATACTTATGCCCCGAATACTGAGGCTTCTACGCTTAAATTAGTTTCGAGCGGACACGGATGGGGTGACCTGAACACAGGAAATGCAGCCGAATTTCACGAAGATACTCATCATATCTGGGTTAATGGCGAACAAACTTTTGAACAACATAACTGGCTGGTTTGTAATCCTAATCCTGATGGTTGTCAACCACAAAACGGAACATGGTATTATAACCGTGCCGGTTGGTGCCCGGGTGCAATTGCCCCCTGGTTTGATTACAATATGACTCCATTTGTTTCAGGTGGAAACATAGAGTTGGGTTATATTTTTGATGAAGATTATGTAGATTATTGCCATCCAAACCATCCCGATTGTGTTACCGGAGTTACATGTTCAGATTGTAATGCCGGATTTAATCCACATTTAATTGTGGCTTGCAACCTGATATCTTTCAGTAACAGCCCATTTCTTAACACAGGCGAAACCCAGACAATTAATATTAATCCGGGATTTCAGTTTGTGTCGGGAAGGATTAATCCTGTTGATCCTGATTTAACTGTTGTGGCAGAAGAAATAATTAATGATGATCTTGTTTATATTAGAAATTCGGAAGGTGCTATGCTACGTAAGATAGGCCCTAACTGGATTAATGGAATTGGTAATTGGATTGGAACCGAAGGTTATCTGATTAAAACAAACGGAACAGGACAATTTACAATTGATGGTAATTTGATTCCTCAAACAACACCAATTGGTATTTCTCCCGGTTTTCAGTTTGTAAGCTATTTGCCTGATTACGAAATTGACGCACTTGAGGCATTTACTTCAATAGTTAATGAAAACTTAATTTATGTAAGAAATTCGGAAGGTGCAATGTTGCGAAAAATTGGCCCAAACTGGGTTAATGGTATTGGAAATTGTGTTCCGAGCGAAGGATATTTGATTAAATATGTTTCAAATGCAATTTTAACATATCCTGAGGCAGGAAAGAAATCTGCAAAAACAGATAAATTATTATGTGATTATTTTCAGTTTGAGGGTGGAAATGCTTCAGATTCGGTTTTCACAATCTTTATTGAAGGTTTAGAAATTGGTGATGAAGTAGCTGCTTTTAATAATAATTGTATGATAGGTGCATTAAAAATTAATTCTTTAAATGTATTTGAAAACGAACTTCCGATATTTAGTACTGTATTTAAAGGCCAGGGCTATACCTCAGGAAATCCTGTTACTTTGAAAGTTTGGGATTCTAATACTCAAACATTAGTTCCTTTTGAATATTCAATGGATGATCCGTTTGGTGAAGCTTATATGGAGCAAGTATATCCTTCCGAAGATGCTTTGTACAGTGTTTATAATATTACCAAATTATCTTCAGAAATTGAAAATAATAATGTTGTCATATTTCCTAACCCGGCAACAGACAAAGTTAATATCCAATCTAAATTAAACATGAATCGGATTGTAATTGTTAACTCTATCGGCAGGATAATGTATGACAGAATTATTAATAATAAAATAACAGATGTAAACACCGACGGTTATAATAAAGGTGTTTACGTTATTAAAATATATTGTGATAATGAAGTCAATAACCGACTAATTATTATTGAATAAATCTTCTATTAAATCCAATTAGTAAATGAAACATACATGACAAATAAATTTTGATACACACCTGTGTGCCGAAGTACAACGGTGTGTAGGCACAGGCTTGCGTGCCGAAGGGCACTTCAGCCCGCAGGCATGAGTATGATTATATGATACAATGTCGGAACTTCAATCAAATAAATATTCTAAACGCAGAGTCGCAAAGGCGCAGAGAAAAATATTGGTACATTCTTAAATAACTGAAAATAAAATCTCTGCGTCTCAGCCTTCAATAAAACAAATGTTCTAAACGTATAACGAAAATAAAAAAATGAAAACATTCAAAATTTTTCTGATCTTAATTATTGCATCCTTTAGCCTTCAAGCTCAGGTTATTGAATACATTTGTGATTTTAATGACTTGGAATTAGGTAATTTAGATGGCCAGGATGGCTGGACAACAGTTGTAAACGCTGGTGGGTCGCCCAATGAAATGGATGTTGCCTACTCGTATCAGAATATTGTTTCCTATGATGGTACCAAGGCTATCTTTTATGGACAGTCGGGTGGAAATTATGGACGGACAGGTTCCAGGGAATCCCAGGAAAATTTCCCTTTTGATTTTTCACTGGGAGGGCCTATTGAAATTGAGCTTGACATTCATACCGGATGGTGGGGCACTTTATTTGGTTTTGGTTACGATGCAAATGGTAATGGCTATTTGATGAAGGCGATTGAAACCATCATTAATATTGAAGATAATGAGGGTGGCTTTGGTTTTCACATCGGGAACCATGCACAGGTTCGCCGGTTTTTTATGCCTGATGGATCAACGATTGAATATACTTTTCCATTGGCTTCTACGCAAGGATGGCATCGATATAAACTATTTCTTGATCTTGATGCCAATGATGGTGCCGGAAGTATAACTATGTTTGTTGCCGAAATGGGAGGAGACTTTGTGCCTGTTACGGAAATTTCCGACCTTAATCTGGGAATGACCCCCGGGACAGGTACCAGTACTGATCCTGCTACCTGGGCAAGGATGTTTTTACATGCTACCGGTGGTACAAGCGGATTTGATAATCTGGTAATTCGTCAACCTGAAGGGACCGGATTATATCAGTATATTACTTTTAATCCTTTGAATGATCATCTTACTACCGATGCTCCTTTTGCCGTTGAAGCAACAACAAATCAGGGCCTGGAAGTTCAATTTTCTGTATCATCGGGGCCGGCAACAATTGATGGAAACATAGTTACACTCACCGGCGAGCCGGGAATTATTGAAATTATGGCCAGTCAACCCGGGAATGATACTGTTGCTATGGCTGAAAACGTTTCCCAATCTTTTGAAGTTATTGATCCATTGTCAGTGATCCCCGAAATGGAGATCAGAAATGCGGTGGAGGGCGAAGTAGTAATGATGCCTGAACTAATGGCAATGTATTTTGTTGTGTCAACAGAAATTGAGCATCCCGGCCTGCTTCACATTCAGGGTGTATTATTTGAAGTTGAGGGAAATACCATTAATGGTTTTGAAACAAATAACGGTTTCTTTATGGGTAACTGGACACCTCCGGCTTATGGAACATATACGGTTAATGTAACGGTAAGCAGTTCCGGAGGAGCTTCCGTTTCCGGTTCAGTTTCCTTCGAAGTGGTTTCAAGCGCATCAACAATGGATTATAAAGTAATTGAAAATTATAATTTTACAGGAGGAAATTCAATTGACACAACATTTGTTTTACCCTGTTTTGCCGGAACATATTCACAGGTAACTGCCATATTAAATTATGGTTGTCCCTGCGATCCCTGGGACCGTGTAGCGAGGTGTTCTATCAGAGGAGCAAATGGAGAATGGATGGAGTTATTTAAATATATTACTCCTTACGGAGTTACCTGCGACGACCAAATTGATATTACAGATTTCGTTTCTCAATTGCAGGGAAGGGTTGATTTTAAAATAAATTTCCCTGAATCCATTACTTCCATCACATTCCATTATGAAGAAGGTACTCCCGAATATAGATATAGCTGGATGGATAATTTGTGGCAAGGTACTTATCCATTTGGTGATTATGCCAATTTGCAACCCTTAGAGCTTCATACATTAAATTTTTCCTCTGAAATTGAACAGGCACATATCCGCCTGCTTTGTGGAGGGTTTTCATGGGGATCAACAAATACCGGAAATGCAGCGGAGTTTTATGAAGCTACTCACAATATTAAATTAAATGGAGATATAGAATTCCAACAACATTTATGGCAAATATGCAATCCCAATCCGGTTGGATGTCAACCGCAGAACGGTACCTGGTATCACAATCGACATGGATGGTGCCCCGGTAGTATCCCTATTCTTTATCAGTACGATATTACACCCTGGATTTCCATGTCCGATCTGGAACTTGAGTATGAATTCTATCCGGGATATGTTGATTTTTGCCATCCGAATCATCCGGATTGTGTAACCGGAGTAACCTGCTCTGATTGTTATGCCACATGGAACCCGGAGATACATGTTGCCGGTGAATTGATATCATTTAGCGATGAATTGATCGTAACTTCAATTAAAGAAAATGTGCCTTTTAATGATTTACAGTTCAGCATTGAGCCCAATCCTTCAAACGGCCTTTTTACTTTTTCTACTTCCGGGAAAAAAGCATTCGAAACCGCTTACGTACAGATTTTCAGTCTTACCGGTAATTTAATTAAAAATTTTAACTGGAATGGGGGAAAAATAAATCTTGATTTAACCGGCTATCCAAAAGGTATCTATTTATTAACAGTCAGTACCGAGGATGGGATTAAAACAGAAAAACTTATTATTCAATAAAAACAAAACTTAATTATTATGAAAAATTTTTATTTATCCGTACTTGTCGTATTATGTTCAATTGTGCTTAATGCTCAAATTGAACATGAATATGATTTTAACAGTTTGACAATCGGTGACCTCGATGGCCAGGATGATTGGGTTACAATTTTGCATACCACAGGGCCGGTTGATATTTTTATTGATTTATCGGCAGGAGGTGTTGTTTCCCCTGATGGAACGCAGGCAGCCTTTTATACCGGCAATGGCGGTGGTTATGGCCGTACTGCCACACGAAAAGCCACTTCTAATTTCAATTTCGATTTTACTGAAGCTGATATTGTTGAAATAGAAATTGATATGCACAGGAATTACTGGGGGATGTTTTTTGGCGTTGGTTTCGATGCAGATGGAGACGGCTATATTGCACCTGGGCTATCTTCTGAACCCGACGATGGAGGGATTCATTTCAACATTTCAGGAGTAAACCCCGCCAATAATAAAATAGTGCTTCCTGATGGTAGTACAGTTTCATATACTGCAGATAATAGCGGTTGGTGCCGTTATAAATTGGTCCTTGATTTTACAGCAAATGATGGGGAGGGTGCAGTAGCACTTTCCTTCGACCCCGACATTACCGGTGAATGGATCGCTATTCCTGAGGTTCAGGGGTTAAATATGGGTTTAACTCCTGGGTCAGGTGATAAAATGGACAGGGCCGTATGGGATGGTGTCTTTTTCCATTCACAGGGAGGGACAGGTGGCTTTGATAATATCCTTATCAGGCAAACCGAAAGCCAGGGTGAACTTCAATATATTGAGTTTCCGGCTATTGCTAATATGCTGGCCACAAGTCCTTCATTTGAACTTACTGCTACCGCTACATCAGGTTTGCCGGTAGAGTATGCAATTGTTGGAGGGCCTGCTACAATTGACGGGGCTACGGTTACACTTACAAGCGAAGCAGGTTTTGTAACCATTTCGGCTAACCAGCCTGGTGATGGAACATGGGCACCTGCCCCAGAAGTTACTCAATCATTTGAAGTAGTTGATGCAACAGCTTATATACCTGATCTTACAGTCAGGCGGCCTGCTGATGACACTTACGCATATATGACTGAATTAAGCCCTATAATTATTGTGGCCTCTGCTTATATCGACCATCCTGAAGTATTGAACATTATCGGTGTAACTTGCCTGATTGATGGGCAAACAATTTCTCTCGCCGAAAAAAGCTGGAATACAGGTTATTATAGCGCCGAATGGACACCAACAGAGTTCAAAACCTATACAATGACTATTAATGCCACAAGTACCGGGGGTATGCTTTCAACAGAAACAGTAAGTTTTGAAGTTACCGATGATATAAATGATATTACAGTACACGCATTTGATATGGTACATGTTAGTAATACCACAACACAAGATACTATTGATAATTTTGTTTTTCCAACTTATGTTGGATCATTTGATGAGATAATGACATATTTTAATGTAACATGTCCTATTTTAGGGTGTGACCCCTGGGACCGCGTTGGCAGAATGGAGGCAAAAGGCCCAAACGGTGAATGGGTCGAAATTCTCAGATATATTACCCCTTACGGTGTGGCTTGCGAGCATAGCATTGATGCAACAGACTATGCCTCCATATTTCAGGGCCTTGTTGAAATGAGGTTGAACATAGGAACCAGCAATGATGGTTTTGTTGTGGATGTTGTTTTTGAGTTTCAGGAAGGGACACCCGATTACAAATATAGTTGGGTTGATGTGATCTGGAAAGGTACTTTTTCTTTTGGTGATTATGCGAACCTTCAACCCATGGATACGATCAATTGGGATTATGAACCTGAAGCAGAGGCATCCAAACTAAAAATATTGAACTCAGGCCATGGCTGGGGTAATCTTAATACCGGCAATGCAGCTGAGTTTTATGAGGCTACTCATAAAATAAAAGTCGATGATGATGAATTCGATCAACACTTGTGGGTAATCTGTAATCCTAATCCTGATGGTTGCCAGCCACAAAACGGAACATGGTATCATAACCGTGCCGGATGGTGCCCCGGATCAATAAGTTATGTTTATGAATATGATATGACACCTTATGTGAATTCCTCCGATGTGGAAATTGTTTATGAGTTTTACCCGGGGTATGTGGATTACTGCCACCCTAATCATCCTGATTGTGTGACAGGGGTTACCTGTAGCGATTGCGGTTCCGGATTTAACCCGCATTATATAATTTCCGGTAACCTGGTTACTTACAGCAACTCATTGTATATACCTGTTGGTGAAAAGGAAAATAATTATTTCGGAGTGAGTGTTTATCCAAACCCGTCAAATGGTATAGTTAATTTATCATCCTATCGAAATAATCTTTCAATCAATGCTGTTGTAAGGATCACTACTCTTACCAGCCAGGTAATGGAACAGTTCAAATGGGATGGGCAAAACAAAACTCTTGATATGACTGATTTTTCTAAAGGTGTTTATCTGATTACTATTAATAATGGGACTTATATGCAAACAGAGAGAATTATTCTAAGATAATATGTTTTATAAATTAAGGGTTTTTATACTATTTATCTTTTTATTCTTTTTTACAGCTTGTAAACAGGAGGTCAAGTATGATTACCCTTTTCAAAACCCGGGCTTACCGATTGATGAACGCATTGATGACCTGGTCTCAAAACTGACCCTCGAAGAAAAAGCTTCACTAATGTTGTATAACAGCCCGGCTGTTGAAAGGCTTGGTATCCCTGAATATAACTGGTGGAACGAGTGTTTGCATGGGGTGGCAAGAGCAGGAAAGGCTACGGTTTTTCCACAGGCAATCGGAATGGCCGCAAGCTTCGATGAAGATTTGATTTTTCGGGTGGCAACAGCTATTTCGGATGAAGCCAGGGCAAAACATCATGCAGCTATAAGAAAAGGAAACAGGGCACAATATCTTGGCTTGTCGTTCTGGACACCAAACATTAATATTTTTCGGGATCCACGCTGGGGCCGTGGGCAGGAAACTTATGGTGAGGATCCGTTTTTAACATCTGTTTTGGGTAGTGCCTTTGTAAAAGGATTGCAAGGTGATCATCCAAAATATTTAAAAACTGCTGCTTGTGCAAAACATTATGTGGTGCATAGCGGACCAGAGAAAATACGGCATCATTTTAATGCTCTTCCCAACGAAAGAGATTTCAGGGAAACCTATCTGCCGGGATTTCAAAATCTGGTTGAGGAGGCAAAAGTGGAAGCTGTAATGTGTGCATACAACAGAACTTTTGATGAACCCTGTTGTGGAAGTGAATATCTGCTCAATGATATTTTAAGAAAAGAGTGGAACTTTGAAGGACATATTGTTTCGGATTGCTGGGCTTTGGATGATATTTGGTTGCGACATAAAGTAGTTAGTGAACGGGTGGATGCAGCCGCTATGGCAGCAAAAGCAGGTGTGAACCTCAATTGCGGGTACATTTATAAATACCTCCCAAAAGCTGTTGATACCGGATTTATTGATGAGGAAATTGTAGATGATGCCTTAAAACCACTTTTACGTACCCGCTTCAAGCTGGGGCTTTTTGATCCCAATGAACTGAATCCTTATGCTTCCATCAAACCGGAAATTGTTAATTGTGAAAAACACAAACAACTTGCTTATGAAGCAGCCGCAAAATCCATCGTACTTTTGAAAAATAAAAACCAGGCACTTCCTTTAAAAAAAGAGAATCTAAAAAATTTATTGATTCTTGGTCCAACTGCAGCAGATGTAACCTCTCTGCTTGGAAATTACAACGGCTTCTCCGGCGAATTGACAACTTTTCTGGAGGGGATTGTGGATAAGGTTGATGAAGGAACAATTGTAGAATACAACCAGGGTTTTATGTTTCATAATGATACTCTTTTTCATGGATTCTGGCAGGCAAGCCGGGCCGATGCCGTGGTCGTATGTATTGGAATTAATTCCCTTTATGAAGGTGAAGAGGGCGATGCCATGCTGAATCCTTATGGTGGTGACCGGATGGATATTGCTCTTCCAGATAATCAGGTTAAGTTTGTGAGGATGGTAAGGGAAAGGATTAAAGATAAACCTTTGATTGTGGTTATAACAGGAGGCAGTGCCATGGCGATACCCGAAATAGATGAGATGGCCGATGCTGTATTATTTGCCTGGTATCCGGGTGAACAGGGAGGAAATGCCCTAGCTGATATTTTGTTTGGTGATGTTAATCCTTCCGGCAGATTACCTGTAACTTTTTACAAGTCAACCAACGAACTGCCACCTTTCGATGATTATAGTATGGAAGGCCGGACATACAAATATTTCAGGGGCGAACCAATGTATCCTTTTGGGCATGGATTGAGTTATTCGGAATTTGAATTTAATAATTTGATTTTTGATAAGAAAGAATATTTCCCATCGGATTCTCTAAATATTACTCTGGAAATTGTCAATGTTAGTAATACAGATGGTGAGGAAGTTGTACAAATTTATTCTCGTCAGAAAAATAATCATGCGGATTCGCCAAATAAGATTTTGATAGGTATTAACAGAGTTGATTTGAATGCGAATGAAAGAAGTGAAGTAGAAATAAGTATTCCATTAAACAGAATTGCAGGTTGGAATTGTGAATTGGATGAGTACAAGGTTGTTCCGGGAGAATATTTAATCCAGGTTGGTTCTTCTTCAGCGCAAATAAAAATTAACAAGCAGATAAAAATACACACGAAATAAGGATGAGCATCATAAAAAGAAATCATTTGATGAAGAATATGAAGAATGGAAAAAAGAATATGGAATTTTTGAGGATTGAATTGAGAGAGATAAAGTCCGCTAAAGCGGACTTCCAAATACATTTTTAATCAAAATTAGTCACCATGCTGAAGCATAATGCTAATTATTTAATTGCACTCTACTTTAAATCTGGTGAACCGAGAAAAAAAATATGAACGAAAAAAATCAACTCCAGGCTTTAGCTGGATGAAAAAGCAAAAACTAACTCCAAGCTTTAGCTTGGTGAAAAAACAAAGAACAATATAACGAACCAGCCCGTTTTAACGGGCTTTTAAAAAACAAATATTTATATCATGAACAAATTAAATATTCTTTTCCGGGCAATATTCATCCCACTCATAATAGTTAGCATTGCCGGATGTAATTCCACAGATCAAACCAAACTATCAACTGAAACATTCACAGTTGGTATTGATAATGAGGGAAACATAACACAAATGACCGATAAACTATCAGGGAAAGATTATCTGGCAACTGAACAACCGGCTCCGGTTTTGTCCATCAGGGTTGATGGGAAAATTTACAATCCCTCTTCTATGATTTATGAAAATGAAGAACTGGTTTTTCACTATGATTCGGTTGAAGTTACAGTACGGGTAAAAACCAAGCTAACTAAAACACATATTAGATTTGAACTGATCGATATTCAACCTGTAGAAAGTGTTGAACTTGTGATTTGGGGGCCTTACCCAACAAGCATAAATAAAATAATAGGTGAAACTATTGGAGTGGTCAGAGGAGATGAATTTGCAATAGGTTTACAGGCTTTGAATCCAAAAACCCTGGGTGGATATCCCTGGAACGAAAACGATTGTATGCCGCAATTGGATATTTTTGAAAATGAAGATTACTCTGATTTGAGTGAAGAAGGTAAGCGGTATGTCCTTTATCGGGTTGAAGCAGCAAAACCCGAAGATTTTGGAAGTACATTGCAAGCTTATTGCAGAAACAGAAGTAAGGACAGGATAATTGAAAACTGGAGTTATGAAAAATATTTGGCCCCGGCTTATGACGATGGTGGAGTGATTGGTTCCAAAATAGCCCTTTTCGGATGCCCGGTAGATCAGACTTTGGATTTTATTGGAAAGATTGAACTTGCAGAAGGCCTGCCTCACCCAATTATTGATGGTGAATGGGGCAAAAAAGCCCGCACAGCAAATGCCTCCTACTTGATTATGGGATTTGGAGAAAAAGATATTGAAAAGGCAATTAAATATACTAAAATGGCCGGTTTAAATTATTTAGACCATCCCGGGCCGTTTTTAAATTGGGGTCATTTTGAATTAAATAAACAATTCCCCAACGGAATTGATGGACTAAGAACATGTGTTGAAATTGCAGAAAAACAGGGTGTTCATCTCGGAGTTCATACCCTTTCAAATTTTATAACGACTAATGATTTTTATGTTACACCGGTACCTGATAAACGGCTGGCAAAGGTTGGATTTAGCAAAATTTCAAAGGAAGTAAATGATGTTCAAAAGGAAATTGAAATAGAATCTCCTGATGTATTCCGGCAGATGAAAAACAACAACCTGAAAACTGTAGTTATTGATGACGAGTTAATCAGGTACGGAAGTGTTTCCGATGAAAAATCCTGGAAATTGCTCGATTGTCAGCGTGGGGCTTTTGAAACAAAGTCTGCTCATCATCAAACCGGGGCAAAAATCGAATTACTGGCAGACCACGGCTATAAAGTTTTTTTAACAAATGCGGAATTAACAAAAGAAGTAGCCATAAATATTGCTGAATTATTCAATAAAACCGGTTTGCGACAAATTTCTTTCGACGGGCTGGAAGGCAACCGATCCACAGGAATGGGGAATTATGGAGAAATTTTAATGACTACTACCTGGTACAACCATCTGAATGAAAATATCAAAAGCAATTTCATAGCAGATGCAAGCCGCACAAGCCATTACTTCTGGCACATCTATTCCAGGATGAACTGGGGTGAACCCTGGTATGCAGGTTTTCGTGAAAGTCAAACGGAATATCGTTTCAAAAACCAGAAATATTTTGCAAGAAACCTGATGCCCGGTATGCTGGGATGGTTTCGTATGACCGGCCAGACCAGCCTTGAAGATATTGAATGGATGCTGGCCAAAGCTGCCGGCTATAATGCCGGATTTGGTTTTGTATGTGGATACAAATCTTTAGAAGAAAATGGACAAACCAATCAAATCCTTGAAAAAATAAAGATATGGGAAAATGCACGTTTACAGGGTGCTTTTGATGAGGAAACCAGAGAACATCTTAAAGATACAGAAAAAGAATTCCACCTTGAAAAAATCGCTGACAATGAATGGGAATTAACAGAAATTAATCCTTTTAGATTAGAACATTCGTTAAAAGTAAGACAGCCCGGTGAACCTGTGTTTTCAAAAATGACTTTTAATAATCTATCAGATAAGCAAGATTTGAATTTCATTTTATCAGCCATTGATGGTGATGTTGAAAATATTAAGCTGGAAATTGATGGTTATAAGGAAATTGTTTTTCCGATACTTCTTCACGAAGGTGAAACAATTAAATATGCCGACGGAAGTTCAGCCATCCTTTACAACAAAAACCAGAATAAAATTGAAGAACTAAACTTTAATACTCTAACTTTAACATCTGGAGAGCATACGATAACATTGGATTGTGATTTTATTGGGAAAAAAGAAGCAAAACTGACACTTGAGGTCAGGGTAGCAAAAAAGCCCGTAAATATTCAAGTGAACTGATAATAAATCAGGTACATTTTCATAAGTTTTTGAAGAAATAAAACAGACCCTATGCTCTAATGCTCTTTGGTAGATTTTGATTGTGTAAATGCTTACAATGTGTATTACTTCATAGCGTCAGGATTTTTCTTTCCTATTTCTTTTCTGAACTCTTCAATATTAACTACATTCACTTTTGGAAATGCAATTGTTTTCAAAATATTGAAATCTTTATCATTTGTTAGTAAATAGTCTGCATTGCTTGAAATTGCACAATCAACGAATTTATTGTCATCTGGATCATTTTTTATTAAATTGAAATTAAAATAAACCTGGATTTGATTTACATTATCCAATTCAATTAATGTTCGGCTAACTGATTTGGCAGTTTTTAAATCGAACTTTTCAGAAACAATCTCAAAATATTCAAATAGTATTTCATTCGTTATGAATATTTCGATTTCCTTTCTTATTATTAACTGGTAAATCCAATGATACTTTGAAAATGACGAAACAGAAACCAATAATACATTCGTATCAATTACAACACGTTTTATCGTTTTACTCATCATTTAACCAGTTATCCATATCATCATTTGTCAATTTCTTTTCCTTCCAAACCCTATTGGCATTTTCAATTGACTTTTTTGCGTAAAATCCGGCTAATTGATTTTTTAATTCTGTTAGTTCTGTTTTATCCAAATTTGTGGAATATAATTTTAAAATCTCTAATTGCAGATTTGATAATGGAGTTGCAATACCTTTCATAGTCTAATATTTTTTTCAAAAGTAATATTTTTTTCACAAGTAGATAAAGAATGCTAATGCTCCTGAAACGCATCATCCTGATAACTCACAATCAAAGTCCCATACTTGGCACTACCATTTCCCCGTTACCGCACGATTGTATCGTGTGGTTTTATTTAACAACAATAACATCTTTTAAAATTCCTTTTTCTTTTTGGCAATAATGTAAGCTATCAATTATTATATCTTTATATTCGTTTCTTGTAAACTGACATGGATCGAAAATGTAAAAAATTTACGAACTAACTAACGCAAAATTAAGCCTTTTATGTTTACCACTATTGTAAAGTTTATGCGTTTTAGTATAAATACATCTAAGCATTCTACTACTGCAAAACTTATAAAATATGTTCCTTCCGGATTATGAAATTTATAATTTCGGCTCATACCGACAAAGATAATGTTTTTTTATATTGCTACTTTTAGCAAACCACACGATACAATCGTGCGGT
>Ga0233437_1002237_pt1 | contig 30301 bp, 36 predicted proteins | sample SI_122_August201_FD_182714 | JGI IMG/M metagenome (GOLD analysis project Ga0233437, IMG submission 182714) | Seawater microbial communities from Saanich Inlet, British Columbia, Canada - SI_122_August2016_200_MG | ecosystem: Environmental > Aquatic > Marine > Inlet | place: Canada: British... | reverse complement strand
TATGCAACAACTGTCTTCGCAGTTCTAGTAAAGTAAGCTTCATACCTCTTCAACTAAAACTTTTGTTTATAAATCTTATGTACAAAAACATTTATTAACCATTACTCCTATAAAATAACCTAATGGCAATAGCTAAACCAAAAGGTGAAGAAGCAATAGTAGGGTATGGTTACAAGATCAAAGCAAAGGCAACTTTAAACGCAGATGACTTTTACAAAGAGATTTATAGATGGTTTGAACACCATGGTTATGAATGGAAAGAATTACAATATAAAAAAATAGAATTTCCAGGTGGAAATTACAGATTAGAACTTCTATGGCAAGGTATAAAGCCTATGGATGATTACACCACATTTGTAATAGACTTACACCTAGCAGCAGATTTAAGTAATGTTGAAGTTACAGCAGAAACAGGACAAAAAGGAAAAAGACAAAAAGGAACATATGAATTTAGGTCAGGTGCAAACATAATCAAAAATGTAGGGATTTGGGAAGGAAAACCTTTTGGCCAATTCCAAGCAAAACTTTATGATGTTTTAATTAGGAACAGAATAGATCAACAAAAAACAGATGCTTACTTAGAAGTTCACAAACTTTATGATGAATTAAAAGCTTTCATGATGCTTTACAAAACACCTGGTTAAAATGAAAAAACTCCTTTATGCAATAATTTTTGTCCTTTTTGACCAAGTTTCAAAGTTTATTTTCCAAAACAAATACTATGGCCAAGGAATTTTCAAAATATTTTACACAGAAAACACAGGTGCAGCATTCAGCATTCTACAAAATCAACAACTCTTACTAATAATAATTTCAATAATAGTAATAATCCTAATATTCAAATATTACAAAGAAATAAAAGTCAAACTTCCATTAATCCTAATTCTTGCAGGAACAACAGGAAATCTGATTGATAGAGTTTTTTTTGGCTTTGTTAGAGATTTTATTTCAGTTTCAGTATGGCCAATATTCAACTTAGCTGATTGTTTTAATACAATAGGTATTTTCTGGTTAATATACTACTTCTATAAGGAAGAAAACACTTATAAATCTAAGAGACATAGAAAAAAATAATGGCAAGACAGAAAAGTGTTCTAGAAAATGTTCTGGCAAATAAGGCAGAATTAGCTAAAAAAGTAAAAGAGCATGAACTAACCTTTGATGAAAAAAAGAAAGCAGAAAGAAAAAGGTTAGAAGAAAACCCTTTAATGACAAGAAAATCATTAGATCCAAAAAATGGAATTGGAAAATTATTAATCAGGATGGAAAGTATGGGTGGTGGAGTAGAAAAACACTATTTCTGGCTTATGCGATTTCTAACAGGTACAAAAGCACCACAATATGCAGGTAAAGGATTTACAGGCTTTGGTATCAATGCAATGAAAGTTTACAAATTAAAAGACCAATTTGATGCATCAGTTAGCAGTTCATTTCATGGACAGATTGGTTCAAAAGTTTCACAGATCCAACAACAAGTTTCAACATACTTAGCACAGATTGGACAGATGACAAAAACTCTTTTCCCAATTGTTAGAGAAATTAGGATCATGGACGAGAGATTAGAATATTACAAAGACAGTTTTTGGGACAAAAAAGAAGCTTCTGGCGAAGACAAAGAAAGAGCAAAAGAAGCAGAGATTGCACTAAAATCAACTTGGATTGAAGTTGTTGAACAAGGTATGCAAAATCCAAACTCTATTTACAGTATGTCAACAAAATTAGGATTCATCACACTACCTGACTTATTTTTCTCAATTAACCCTGATGGATTAAAACCAGAAGAACAAAGAGAAAACATGACCAAATATCTTAAACAAATGCGAGATCAAAAAGAAATCAATGAAAAAGTTCTTAATGCTTTAACAAAAAAACTTTACCAATACTTCACATGGAAACAAAAAACCTGGCACGAAATGCAACACACTTACAAATTTAGAATAAAAAATCTAAGACAACACTACAATGTTGTAAAACTATACATGTCTTGGCTAAAACCTTTACTAACAACCTTAAAAAAATTACAAATGCAAACAGAAGATGATACAGCATTAGTTTCTGCATTTGAAACAAGCAAATTAGAATTAGAGCTTCTAGCAGTTGTAGGCAAGGGTAAGATTGATGTAGAAAAAAAAGACAACAAATACAATGCTTGTATCATGGTAAGATTAACACATGTAACAAAACCAGAAATGTCTTACACACAAGGTGGACAAAAACAACCAACTCACATGGGAGACACAATCATAGAATACGAACCTTATGTAGTAACTGATGAACAAATTAAAGATTATAAAAACCACTGTGATGATAAACTAATTGAACTGATTCCTGGTGAAGAAATGAACATGGTTAAAGATGTTATGGACGCAATGGATAGTTTAGGCGATGATGTAAGAGCATACATTCTACAAGCCGAAGGGGTAGATATTACAAAAGAAGATGAAGAAGAAGAGAAAGATTTAGACTTCTTTGCACCTGTAAAAGGACTTTTTGATGGGTTCAAAATTTTTGTTCCAGATTTCAAGAAAAAAGATGAAGATGATGATGACAAAATTGTTTACAAAGGTGAAAAGCAAAGAGACCTTGAAAGAGAGAAAAAAGCTCTAATAAAAAAGACAACATCTATCACTTGGAATGTTTATGATATTTTCAAAAAAGCTAATGGTTTATTGACACCATAAGCTATATAAAGAAATACCTCTATAAATAGTATATGGTAGACTTTGGTTCTGATTACTGGCACACACTGGATAGAAAGGACACACTTAAACCTAAAGAGTTTGGTATAAGTTCTAAGATGGGTGATGTAGTACAAAATCTAAAAGCAGACATCACAGCAGGTGCTTCTCATGTTGAATTAGGTTTTATGGGTGCTGGAAAAGTTTTTGGTGGAGACAAAACTCCTGAATCTTTTGATAGTCTTAAAAGAGAAGAAATAAGACAAATGGCCAAAGTTAACAACATTACAGTATCAACTCACGCATCACTTAAACTTTCTGGAATGACTGGTTTAGACAGAGAACAAAAAGGATTTTCTGACAGGTTAGCAGAAAACAATTTAATTGAAATTAAAAGAACAGTAGACTTTGCAGGAGAAGCATGTAATGGTGGTCCTGTTGTAATTCACACTGATGAATTTCCTAGAGAAGTTAGTAATCACCCTGAATTTGAAGTGCCAGGTGGGGACTTAGAAAAAGAAGAAATTGTTTCTTTAGTTGATAAAAGCACAGCACAGTTAGTTAGATTCCAAAAAGGGCAAACATTACACATGCCAAAACACTGGAAAAAAACAAAAGATGGGAAACATTATGCTGATATAAAAGGGGATAAAATACAAGATGAATGGGATTTTATACACAGAGTTCCAGATACTAACAAAGATGGAGATATTAAATTTGAACCAGTTAATTTTAATACAGTAAAGACATGGGTTAAGGACTATAACCAAAAAAATCCAAATGACAAAAAAAATGCAGAAAAACAATTTTTTCTACTTCTACAAAAATCCAAATTAGAACAAGCAACACCATTTGCACATAGTTATGAAACAGAATATAAGGATGCTCTGGGATCAATAGAAGAAGCAAAAAAACATCTAAAAGATTGGGAAAAAGGTGGAAAAGCAAAAGATCCAGAATCAGAAAAATATTTCTTTGAGAAAGAACATGGAAATTTCTTAGCAAGAAATCGTTTTGAAATGAAAAAAGAAGAAAATCCAACTGAATCATTAAATAGGTTCATAAAAGAAAAAACAAAAGCTGCACAAGCTAGAAAAGAAGGTTACATTGGTTATGCAAAACAAATTGAAGAAATAAAATATCTTCAGAATAATGTTGAAGGGTTAGAAAAGTATGGTGTTGATAGATCAGCAAAATACATGGCAAAAGCAGCACTTTATGCATTACAAAAAGAAGAGCAACTAAAAAAGAGACCTGAACACAAAGGAATGAAAGAAATTTTTATTGCACCAGAAAATGTTTTTCCAGAAGGAGGCTATGGTGCACATCCAGATGAATTAAAAAGGATTGTTGAAGAATCAAGAGAGAAGATGGTCACATTTTTAACTAAAAAACAAATTGACAAAAGACACAATCCATATTACAAATCAGGATTATCAAAAGATGAAGCAACAAAACTTGCAGAGAGCCACATCAAAGCAACATTTGACATTGGCCATGCTTACACTTGGAAAAAATTCTTTAAAGGTGATCCTAAAAAAACAACAGAACAAAATAATCAAGATTTTGAAGACTGGTTAATGAAAAAAGTTGATAAACTTAATAAGAAAAAAATCATAGGACATGTTCATGTTTCAGACAACATGGGCTACTTTGATGAACACTTAACACCTGGCTATGGTGAAGTACCAATTGAAAAGTTTGTTAAGAAGATGAAAAAAGCAGGCCATGATAAGCCTTTTGTTGTTGAATGGGGAGCACAATCTGAAACAGAACCTTATGGTGCAATGCTTGGTGCTTGGGCAAATGTAGCAAAGTCTCCAATTTACAAGATAGATGGAACACAACAAAGCTGGAGCGATGTTGAAAATGTTGGCTACTTTGGTAGATCTTCATCTCCTAATTTTATAATCGGAAGTTATGGTCCTACAAAAGACTGGAATGCATGGGGGTGGTCAGAAGCCCAAATTGAATAATAAAGAGGTGATAATTATGAAATTCAAAATACAATACAATGAAAAAAGAAATATTGCAAAAAGTTTTAAAAAAACTGACATAGACATTGCAAGAAAATTTGCAGAAAGAATCTATAAGGAATTTGGAGAATTTATTAAAGTTGTAGCTCTGTTTGGTTCAGCAAGTAAAGGTAATAAAAAAGCAGCAGACATTGATGTTCTAATAATTCTAGATGATGTTAGAGTAAACCTAAATGACTCACTTATTCAAACATACAGAATAATTTTACAAAAAATAATTGCAGATACAGATCCAAAAAGGTTACATGTCCAAACAATGAAGTTTACAAGTTTCTGGGAATATGTTAGAGCAGGAGATCCAGTAGCGACAAACATCCTAAGATATGGTTTAGCATTAATTGACACAGGTGTATTTGATCCCTTGCAAGCTTTGCTAGAACAAGGTAGAATTAGACCAAGTGAAGAAGCAATTGCAACATACTTTGCAATGTCTCCAGCATCACAACACAGAGCAAAACAACATCTGCTGAGTGCAGGTGTAGACCTTTACTGGAGTGTAATTGATGCAGCACACGCAGTTCTTATGTACAATGGAAATGTTCCACCTAGTCCAGACCATGTTGCAGAAATCATGGAAAAAACACTAGTTAAAGACAGAAGGATTTCTAAAAAATCAATCACAACAATGAGAGAAATGTACAAGTTATTCAAAGACATTACTCATAGAAATAAAATAGAGTTTACTGGAAAAGAATACGAAATTTATAAGAAAAAATCAGAAGATTTTGTTAAAGAAATGCAAGATATTGTAAAAAAGAAAAAATAAATAAAAAAAGAAGCTCTAATCAGCTTCTGCTTTTATTTTACTTTTAATGGTTGCTTCAAGGTCATCAACAATTCTACTGTACTTCAAGACAAGTGCAAACTGGTCTTCATACATTGAAGTTAATGTTGATATTCTGCTAAACTTTGAGTTCTCTAACTCATCTGCAGCATCTGTCCTCTTCGCTTTTCTTAGTTCTTGAACTATAAAGCCTTGGAATCCACCAATATCCTCAGTAGTCAAAGTCCCTAATCTACCAGCAATTTCTTGTTTGTAAAAACTTCCAGCTCTTTGGGATACTTCTCTTACTTCACCTTCAGCAGCTGTCTTATACTTCTTTTTTGCTTCTTTTACAGCTTTTTCTTTTTCTTCATCACTAGCATCTTCAGCAACATCAGGTGTATATTGGTCAGCTTTTTGTCTTAAGTCATATTCTAACTCACCTTTATTCTTACCTAAAATTTGAGTAATAGTATTCTCTAAAAATCCAGCACTAACTTCGCTTGATTTTATATCTACACTACCTAAAACAAATTCTCTAGTTGTATCATAAATTTTGTCTGCAAGATCTCCACCTTTTCTCCAATCAGCACTATCACAATGATCTTTAATAACTTTATTAACTTCTTCTGTTAATTCACTAGGCATCTCTTCATATCTTTCATTTGCGTCATGAATAGCCTGATATGTTGAAAAATTTGGTTTTTCTGGTTCAGTTTCTTGTGTCATTTTTATAGTTTACCTCTTATTGTTACTACTACAGAGGAACTACTCATATATAAACCTTTCGATTGTCCAATATAAGCCTTAAAACCTCTAAATATGGCATATTATTATGTAATTTATATAATTTATTAACCTCAAAAATATATACTTTCAAGTACATACATAGAGTATGCAAAAAGAAAAACTACTAATCCTCTCTTTATTGAGGGAAAATGCAAGAACTCCACTAACAAAAATCAGCAAAAAAACAAGAGTTCCAATATCCACTCTGCATGAAATTGTAAAAAATGACATGAAGGGTATGATACAAAAAACAACAATTCTCCTTGACTATGACAAAATGGGCTACTCAGCGAGAGCAAATATGTTAATCAAAGTTAAGAAAGACAAAAGAGTTTCACTAAAAAACTACCTAAAAAAGCTACCTCACACAAACAACATACAGTCGATAAGCAATGGTTATGACTTTATGGCAGAGTTTATCTTCAGAGATTTTAAGAAAATGGAGCTATTTTTTGAAGAGCTAGAAGACAAGTTTGAAATTTTAGATAAGAAAAAATTTTATATTATGGAAGAAATCAAAAGAGAAGGATTTGTTGATAGCTTTGACTACCTTAAACTTGGGGATGAAAATGGAAAACTATAAAAGTAAGAAAATTCTTACTAGAGATATGTTAATCCGAACAGTAAAAGTATCTGAAAAAGGACAGATTGCTATCCCAAAAGAAGTAAGAGAAAAATCTGGTATAAAAAAAGGAGATGTTTTGGTAGTTTACCAAGACAAAGACAAGATTATGCTAGAGAAAGATTCAAGAGCTTTAGAAGATGATTTTGAAGATTTAAGAAAACTTTCACAGCTTACAATGAAAAAATTATGGGATAACAAAGAGGATGAAATCTGGGATACAGTATAATTTCAAAAGCTTATGAATTAACAACAGCCAAAACATCCTCACCAAACCTACGCAACTTAACCTGCCCCATACCATTTATCTCAGCCAAATCATCTAAATCAATAGGTTTTCTCTTAGCAATCTCTTCTAACACTGAATCATGAAAGATAACATAAGCAGGAACACCATGCTTCATACTAACCTCTCTTCTCCACTCTCTTAACTTTGCAAACAAATCATCATTAACCTTGTACCCTTTGGAATAAGAGTCTAACTTTTTCTGCTCAATGTTATCAATAAACTTTGTCACACCAGGTGTAATAAATGAAGTGCTCCTTTTACCAGAATAAGTTAAGTACAAAAAATCAGAAGCTCTTGAAATAGCAACATAAAACAGCCTTCTTTCTTCATCATTCTTATCATAGTCGTCAATCTTAACCATTTCAATAACAGGATGCTCTGACCCTCTACAAGGAAAATTATTAGAATTACAACCAACAACAAAAACCATCTTAGCCTCTAACCCTTTGATTGCATGAACAGTACTTAAAGTAACCTCACCCTCACTAGCCTCGACAATACTCTTAAAATCCTCACTTTTTACAATATGCTTAACCCCTCTTTCCAAAAACACCTTAGACAATTCCATCAACTGTTTATTAGTTCGAGCCAAAACAAAAATTTCATCCCTTTCAAGGTTAGCATTCAATATTCTCTGCACAACAAACTCATACTCAACACTTTCATTCTCAAAATCCAACAACTTAATATCAGTCTCACCATCATAAACACCTTCAAGATCAGGCAACCTCATTTCTTTGATCGCTTCATTAAACAGATTAACAATTTTTCTTTTAGACCTATAATTTTTTGTTAAATTAATAACACAAGCACCATACCTCTCTTCAAAATCCAAAATAAATTTAACATTTGACCCTCTCCAACCATAAATTGCTTGCCTAGGATCACCAACTGCAAAAAGATTTTTAGATTTCAAACGATCTATCAACTCAACTTGCAAAGCATTCACATCTTGATACTCATCAACCAAAACATGCTTAAAAACAGGAACTTTATCTTCATTCCCTCTAAAAAAGTTCAAACAATCAACAATTTGATCAGTAAAATCCCTCAAACCTTGGTCATACATATACTTTTCAATATATTTGCAAATATTGTAAACCAAAGTTGAAGCACCATCTTTAGAAAAATCCTCAACTTTTTTATTTTCAGCTTTAAAATAATCTAAGATAAAAAAACAATCATTCAAAAAAATGTTAAACAACTGATCATCATTCTTAGAATTCTTTTGTGATTTAGTAAAATAAATATCTAAAGCATCCTCAGGCTCACAACCAATTGTAGCTAATGCATTTCTTAACAACCTAATCTTATCACCATAAGTAACAACTCTGGTTGGCTTATCATAAATCAAATCATTATTAATCTTTAATATCTTTTCACAAAATGAATTAAAAGTTTCAACATGCACACCATCAACCTCATTTTTCTTCAACCTATTCTGCATCTCTCGTCGAGCTTTTCGAGTAAAGGTGATAGCTAAGATCTCTTTCGGTTTAACTCCTTTAAATTTTGTTAAAAACTCAATTCTTTTTGTCAGAACTAAAGTTTTACCAGAACCAGCACCAGCAACACAAAGAATACTATTTTTATTAGAAACAATAGCTTTTTTCTGTCCTTTATTATACTGTTCTAGGAAAAAACTAAAATTTTGGAATAGAACTTCATCCTCATCACTAATTTTTGTTTCCCTAACCTCTTCAACCTTGTTTAGAGTAGGATTAAGAATTTCTTTTTCACCTTTTTGTGTGATTTGAATAACTTTTACAAACTTGTTTGTTGCAATTGGCTTAAACTCAATAAAACCATTTCTTTCCAAAAGTGAAATTAAAGAAGCAATCTCTGCATCAGAATAAGCTAAAGAACCATAAGAGCTTAATTTGAAAAGATTATGCTTTTGTATCTGCTCTTTAGGATTACCTTGCAAAAAATCTGACAACAGTTTCCTTCCAACACCAAAAGGCATATCTCTAACAGCTTTTAACACACACAAGTAATCATTTTCATCCATTTACTTTTCTAAATAGATTTAGTTTATATGTTTTGTTGTAAGGGGGAAGTATCCGTGTTGACAACAATGCTTCTGACAGGGCTTATAGTCCCACTCAACAGTAGCAAAAGGCTTATAAAGTCCGATTTTGTCGGATAATGTAGGATGAAGCAAAAAATCAGTGTTACAGTGGATAAAAAACTAATTTCTAAGCTAGATACTAAGCTAAAAGATAGTATGCTAAGAAATAGATCACATTTGGTTGAGATTGCAATAGAGAGGTTTTTGGAAGAATGAGCACAAAACTTACCCAACAACAAATTGCAGCACTAAGAAGAAGAGAAGAAGAAAGAAGAGAAGGGGAAGTAAGAGCTGGGACTCCAACCACAACAAATGCAAGCTTGGTTGCACACAAAAGAATTGAAGATCCAGAAGAGGAACTTAAATCAGTTTTAAGAGTTGACGACAACACACCACTTTTTGTATTAGACTATTTTCAATATGATAGAAGACCTTTGGGCAGAGGAGGTTTTTCAACAGTATTCAAAGCTTTAGAACCAATTGTTGCTGCAGTAAAAGAATTTAATTCTGAAGTTGGTGTTGAAGACGATCCAGAATATGTTGATACAATTGATAGATTTAGAAGAGAGTACAGAACACTAAGAGATTTTAGTGACCATCCTCAAATTCCAAACTTTTTAGGTATAGGTGCAAGACTTACAAGAGAAGGAGATAGGTTTAGAGTGTTTCGTCCAGGTTTAGTAATGGAATATATTGAAGGACAAACATATGCAGATAAAATTTTTAGAGAAGAAGGCTCTAGTCCAGAAGAAGTAAGAGATGTTTTAATGCAAACACTAAATCCTTTAGAAGAGTTACACACAAGAAGAAGAACAGTTCCAGTTATGCACAGAGACATTAAACCTGCAAACTTGAAAAGAAATCCTGATGGTGTTTTGTACCTATTAGACTTTGGTCTTGTTAGAGATGAGATGGTTCTATCAACAATGGGTGGTAATGCAACAATGCATGCAGGAACAATGGGTTATATTCATTCTGAACAAGCAGATGGTAGACCAAATGAAAGAACTGACCTTTATTCCTTAGGAAGAACTTTGTATGCTATTTCTACAATGCAAGAACTTAGATCAAAAGCACCAATTTCTGTTTCAAGGTTAGGAAGAACTAACTTAGATCCACAAATGCAAAGTGTTATTGAAATGCTTTGTGATGAAGATTTAAAATTAGAAAACATTGCTCAATTAAGAGATTATCTTAATCCACAACCTATTGAAATAGAATCTACTTTAGCTGAAGAAGAGAGTTTAGATGATGTTGTAGAAGCTAAACCTATTGATGAAAGAGCACTAGCTCAAAATAGAAGTTTAATGCTGGCATCAGGTTTTGCAACTGCAACAGGACTAGCTATGGTCGTAGGAACTACTTATACTTATTCAATATCTTCTGCTGGATTAATGGGGGATATATGTGCTGGATTAATAGATTTAGCAGGATTAGCTGTAACTTATAGTGGTGTTGGTGCTTTTAACATAGCAAGAAAAGATAATAAAAAATTAAAATCAAATGCAGAAAAAAGTTTAGAAGAAAAATTAAGTGCTTGTCAAAAAGATAAAAATGGAAGTGTTTTGAAAATGTTAGCAAGTGTAGGTCTTTGGGGAGTAGCAGGTCTAACTTATACAAAATTTCCTGAATATGGATCAATGCCTGCAATGTTCCTGGCTGGCTGGGGTGTTTTAGATTATGCAAGAGGAATAGTAGAGCTTGGAAGAAGTAATAGAGAAATAACATCCTTAGAAAAACAAATAAAAGCATTAGAAGCTCCAAACAGCCAGCCAGAAGTAAGAGGTAAAGCAGGAAGACTTTGGGACAGAGCAACACACTTAGAAAAAGATAGTAGAGATTACTTTACATCTATAGACAATTTTGAAAGATATGTTGATGAAGGTATGCCAGAAAGTTCAATTAAACATAGCATAAAAAATTTAGAAAGTAGAAGAAAAGATCTTGGTTTTAAAAAAAGCCATATTAATCAAAAAGACTCAAGAGAAAGAAACAGAAGAAACAGAATGACTTCTTTAGAAAACTTAGCTAAAGGAGTTATAGAACAAGAACAAGGAATTAGTGGAGAACAATATAAACTATTACAAGAATATGAAACTCTAGGACAACACCCAGATATTAATGACTCTCAAGCAACAGTTGCAATAGTAGAACAAAGAAGAAAATGGAATGATCTAGGCAGAACAATTGATGCAAACAGAAATAAAATAGAAACAGTTCCAATACTTAGAGGTTATGAACTATTACTAATCCCTCTTATAAGAGATCTAAAAGTTTTTGGTTATTCAGAAGATACAATACATGATATTGAAGATGCAATTAGTTATGGAAGACATCAAAGAAACTTTTATGATCCATCTACTATAAGAAGAATTGAAAAAATGACTAACATTGCTCCAGAGATAGTAGAAGCTATAGATGCTTTATCACATAAAAAATGGTCAAGAGATCATGATGGCTATGGATGCTTGAGTAAATAAAAAGGGAAGAAAAATGAACTTAAGATACCAGCAGATGGCAGAAGAAATAAGAGAACATCACACTAGAGAGGGAGTTATTGACTGGCAAGCTGTTGCAGATTATGTGAAAGTACATCTTATTAGAGATCCAGTGGTATTAGTGCCATGTGCAGGAGTACGAACAAGACCTTCAGGAACTTATTTTTATGTTTGTACACACACAGATCACCCAGGTTATGATTTAGATGGTTTTACTGCACATGAGTTTGGCCATATTTTTAGTAATCATTTTATTGATGAGGGTTTAACACATCAAGAGCAAGATGATGAAGCAGATGTTTTTGTTAGACTTCTTTTAGGAAGAGAAACAATTCCTAATATAAATTCAATAGAGTATAGAATGTTAAGACTTTCAAGAGAAGAATTAGATGAATTTGAAAGAGACCATGATGGATTTATTCAAGGAAGAATAGACAAAGCTTTAGATAACTATTTTTGGAGGATGGGAAAATGAAAACAACCCTATACAATTTCAAAGATGTTACAGGAGCAACTCACAAAGAGGTTGGAGTAGATGAGGCAATCCAAGATGCAAGAGAAAAAGGACTTGATGCAATCTGTGTGATTAGTTCAGGAAATTATGTTGAAGCATTGAGAGAAAAAGCAGATGATTTAATGGTTTTTAATCTTGTAAATCGTAAACCTAGAGACACTTTTGAAGTTGAAATACCTGAAACAACAATCTTAACAACAGCAGAAGAAAGAAGAGATTTAGTTAGAAGCAAAGGTTTCACTGGATCTATTGATGACTACACAGACTTTCTTCCAAAAGTATATTCAGAACATGCAGAAAATATTTTAAAAGAAAATCCAGACTATGTTGTCTGTCCAATTGGTTCTGGAAAATTATGGTTAAGTATTGTAAACAAAGTTGAAGAATTAGGTTTAGGAACAAAAGTTATTGGAGTTACTGCAAAAGGAAAAAATGGTTTTTATTGGGAAGGTAATTGGGATTTAGAATCAATTGCAGACAAATTGACTGCCCCTCACACTTCACTTGGAAAAGAAGTTTTGAGTAAAAAAAATCACACTGTTTTTGAAGCAAGTGAAAGAGAATTAAGAAAAGCTTATAGAAGAGCTAGAAGAGAAAGAGTTGACTGTGAACCTTCTGGTGCTGTTGGTTTTATGTTATATGATAGAAAGTTTAGAAGAGAAATTGGCATTGGTCAAGATAATTCTGTTGTGATAATTTCAACAGGTTCTGGTTTAAGTGATACTGTAGATAAGATTCATAAAAAAAGCAGAATATCAAGTTTACCATTAATTACTCTTAGTGTTGTTGCTGGAGGATTACTTGCTTATGGTGTTTTGTACAATGCACTTTACCCTTATGCTGACATTAATGGAGATGGTACTGTTGCTCCTGAAGAGATCATTGAAACAAAAGCAAGAAATGGAGAATTTTTTCTAGGAAATTTTAGAGAAGATACTGAAAAGTTAGAAAAAGCAAAAGCATTTCCAAGATTAACATTAAAAGATCTATTAGCTTCAAGAAAAATAAAAAAAGATTCTATTGCAAATTTAAAAGGGAAATATGAAAATCATCTTGGACAAGTATCTACAATCATTGGAAGAGATGTTGAATCTTTAGATGAACTAAGTCAGTCTGAATTAAGTTACTTACACGCTTATGAAGAATTTACTCAAGGGAATAGTGAGTTGTTTCGAGCATACACTTTACCTCATGATAGATTAGGAAGAGAGAAAGAGAGGAATCCGAGGTATTAGAAAATGAGACAAGAAATAATCCAAACATATGAAAGAATTGCAGAACAAGTTAGAAAAGATTTTACTATAGATGGAAAAATTGACTGGCAAGATCTTGCAGAAAGTTATAATATTGATCTTATCAGAGATGAAGAAGCATTCACAGGACATGCAGGATTAACAGTCACTCCAAAAGGAACATTTCTTTATGTTATCACACCACCTGAACATCCTCTTTTAGACTTAGAAGGCCACACTGCACATGAGTTTGGCCATCACTTTGCTTTACACTATTTAGAAGATCCAGCATATGAAGATGAAGAAGCAGAAGCTGATCACTTTGCAAGACTAGTTTTAGGAAGAAATAGAAGAAAAGCTATAGAATATGGAAGAGAAAGATTAAATCAACTCACTAATGAAGAATTAAGAGATTATTGTGTAGATACAGAAGGTTTTATTCAAGAAAATTTAGGCCATCTTTTATATAAACATTTTTGGAAGGGGGGTTTGAAGAGATGACGCCAATATCAAAAAGCACAAAAAAACATATCAAAGTAATTGCCGATTTTCTTAGAGAGAAATATGAAACAGAACAGGGTATGGATTGGGAAAGGTTAGCAGAGGATTTAGGAATAGATTTAGTAAAAGATCCAAGAGTTATCAAAGCTTATGCTTATACTATTAAAAAAGATGAAAACACACACCAGTTTGCACTTGTTCCAGCTTGGGATTTTTATGGGAATTTAGAAGGAACAATTGCTCATGAAATTGGACATCATGTTCTTGGTCATCTGACTACAAGAAAGATGGCTTATATAAAAGCAGAAGCTGAAACAGATTATTTAGGATATTTGATTTTTGGAGAAGAGAGAGAAACAGAATTAACCAGATTAAAAATTTTGACTTATACAAATGATCCAAACATAAGAAAATTTGCTGACAGAAGAGATGAGAAAGGTTGTAGAGAATATTTGAAAATGATTTATGGACAAATAATAGAAGAGAGGATGGTGGCTTAGAATGACAATAAGACCAGAGAGAAAACCTCTATATGATGGATTAGCAGATTACATTAGAGCAAACTTTGTAAAAGATAATCAAGTTCAATGGGGAGAAGTATCAACTCACTTTAATGTAATGTATGTTGAAGATAGGAGATTCATAACAGGATTAGGTGGGATGGTTAAACTTAGTGATGGAACTCTTAGGCCTTATGTAGGAGTTCCAATTGCAGAAGATTTTACAGTAATGCATCTATTAATTGCACATGAATTTGGTCATGTTTTTGGTGGACATTATGCACTCCTCCCAGATTCTGAAGTTGAAGATGAAGCAAATTATTTTGCAAAAGCGTTATATGGAAGATGTTTAGAAAAAACTGATTTAATAAACTTAAGACAAATATTGGGGAAAAGATTTCCTTTTTTAAACTGGGATATTAAAATAGATCCAGTAAAATTTATGAGACCTGTTTTAGATGAAATTGTTGATGCAAGACTTTTAGAAGAAGAGAAAGAGAGGTTGAAAAAATGAGAGACCAAGAAAGATTAGCTGACATGATAAACTTCACTAGAAAAGGAGTAGATATTGCAGTTTGCTTTAATGATTCAGAAATGGATGAATTAGATCAAAGTGTAATTGAAAGATCTGATGAATTATTAGAAAGATATCCACAAAGTAGATTATTGTCTCCTGAAGAAAGAATAGCATATGGTGAAGCATTGACACCAGTAAGGAAAGATCTTCAAAAAAGTTCATTGATTTATGCTTCTCACTGTATGAGAATCAGAAACCATTTCGCTGAGTTTCTTAGAGAGAGAGATATTGAAAGATTTGGATTTACTGCAAAAGTAGATCCTGACAGAAAATATGATGCTATACTTACCTGTCCAGTAAGAGCTTTAGCTAGTAAGTATGTAACAGAAGCAAGGAAAGAATTTCCAAATTACACAATTGTTGTAACATTAGATCCAGAACAAAATCCTTTAAGAAGGGAAGGAGTGGTTTTAGTATAAAATGACACTAGAACTAAAAAAAATAAATGTAGAAAATTATGCTCAAGAAAAAGATAGAATGTACGCTCTTGCAGAAAGAATATGGCCAAACCCTTCAAGTTTAGAAAATATAAAACATTCATTAGACAGATGGGGAAACTCTGGAACCGAATCAGGAACATATTTTTACATAACACAAGAAGAACAAGACATTGGCATTACTGGTTATTATATTCCTAATTTAGAAACAGGAGATTTTGGATTAAGACATCATGGAATAACAGTAAGTGGTACTGGTAGAATTGCTTTAGATGCTTTAGTTAGTCACTTGAGAGAAGAGTATGGTTCTAATTTTAAAAGAATGATTGAATTAATCCCAAAAGGAAGAGAAGAATTAATTGATGTTTTTAGAAAATGGGGATTTGTTTTGAGTACAGATGGTGTTCCGAATTGGGAACCTAAAAAAGATTATTATGAATATGTAATGGTGAAGGAGGTTGGAGAATGAATCCTGAAAAAATCAGATTTAATGGCTGGTATATAACTCCAACTGTTAATACGTTGGGAGCAGATGTATTTAGAGTTTCTGCTAATCATGTTGCTAAACCTTTAGGCTCTTGGGAAGATATTGAGAGGTGGAAAAAGTCTGGATTCTATAATGACACTCTACAAAGAGAATATGAGATTTGTAAAAGACTATATGAAAGTGGCGTTACTGTTCCTGAACCTCTTGGTATTTTTGAAGTAGCTTTAAGAGGATATTTTCTAGATTTTTTTAAGCCTAAGATAAGAAGAGCTTTTGTTATGCAATACATACCTGGTCCAACATTGAATGAAATTATGGGTACAAAGAGACTTCAACATGCTGAAGGATTATGGAAGTCAGAAATAGAAAGGGCTGTAGCATTAGGTTTTAAACCTCATGATATAGGTCCTCAAAATGCAATTTGGAACAAAAAAGAAGATCAAGTTTATTTGGTAGATTTTGAAGGATGGGGATATGAAGGAGAAGGTGTGCAATGACTCAAACAATCCAAGTAAAAATAGAAGAAGGAAGTGAAAATAGAGTAAGACATACTTATAATCGTAACTATGCTCCAAATGATTCTGAAACTGCTGGTGGAGTAATCAGACCTTTCACGAGAGTAACATTCCCAACTTTTGAAGATTACATAACTGATATTAAAAAAACATTATTAAAAATGACTGAAAGATCAGTAAGGAAACATAATGTTAGATCTGATATTGAATTAAGAGTTGCTTCTGTTAAAGATGCTAGTTCTATGAACTCAGCAGCATCATACCTAACTGAAGAATCAATAAGTGGTAGAAAGGCTGTTTTTAGTATCTATGAAATGAATTTAGCTAGAAATTTGTATCCTCTTGTCTTCCGTAGTAGAAGATTCCCTTCTAGTGAGGATGGAAAAGAAAAAGTTCAAACAACTGTTGATCATGAAATGAGACATCATTTAGATCATGATTTTATAGTTGGACATTATTCAATTTTAGATGAATTTTCAAATTTAGATGATTATACTGTAAGATATCTCCTTAAATGTAGAACTGAAGGTTTTGCAACTTACTGTGGAGATTTGTTTGTTGAAAATGAAGACAGAGAAGATTTAGATGAAAGATTAAAAGTTCATAAAAGTTTATTTGAGCGTTTTAAAAGACTAGCTGTAGAGGAGTATGATATATTTGAATGGACAAATCCCTATGTATTCATGATTGATCAAGTTTTTAATACAGAATTTATAGAGGGCATAAATTTTTCACCTTACAAACAAGGGGATGATTTAATGAGAGTTATTGCTTGTGCTAATGTAGGGATAAGACCTTTGTCACCTGAAGAATATCATTCTTTCTTGGGTGAAGTTGGCAATCATAGTTTATTAAGTTTTTATCAAGAATATTTTAGAGCATCAAGAGAATTAGGCTTGGAACCAATGTTTCCAGAACAAGAAACTTTAGAATTGGTTGAAAGCAAATTGGCTCATCATAATGACTAAAATGACACTAAAAAACAGGAACAAAAAAGATATAAGTGAGGAAATATATATAATATAGTATAAAAATGGTAAATTTAGATAGAAGAAGGGTCATTAGAACATTGGGAGTAATTTTAGCTGGGACAGCTGCAGGTTTGATTCCTGCTGGTAGTGCTAGTGGAAATGATGCTCCTGGTATAGAACATGTTCCTGGTGCTAGATATGAAACTATTGATGATCTTCCTGAAATTAATGATGATAATTTTGAAGATCAAACAGCAGATGGATATTCAATTATTTTGATTTACACTTCTAGACCTACAGATGAAGGTTTAGGAAATATAAATCGAGGAATTAGGGCTTTTTTAGGGATGGTTGAAGGATTAAGACCTGATTTTGCAAAATTTCTTAGATATGACACCACTCCTCTAGGTGATAGATTAGGTAGCAGAGATGCTGTAACTAAACACTTACAAGAATTATATGAAATAAGAGATAGGCCTTCAATTTTATTTTATTGTGATGGTGAACAAGTTGCTGAGATAGATGGATCTGCACCCTTAAGAGAAGATCAGGTTGAAATGGCTGCAGAATATTTTATAGAACAAGCACAATCCCACCAAAAGAGATGTCGTTAACTTTTTAAATTTATAAGTCCTAAGAAAAGTATGCAAAAAAAGATATTTATTTTTATTATAATATTATTCTTATTTTCCAGTCTAGTTTATGCTGAAGGATCTGGGGGTTTAGAGTTAGGTGGAGGTTCATATGAGGATACTGGAGGGTTAGAATTAGGAGGAGGCGAGTATGAAGAAACAGAAACAACAGAAGTAGAAACTCCAACAGAAATAGAAGGAGCAGTAGAAACAGATGAAGGTGTTGACATTACAAACACCCAAGGTGATACACAAGTTGCTTCAACTCAACCAGAACAAACAATTGTAACAAACCAAGGACCAATAGCAGACTTCTCCTTACAAAACTCACTTTTCTCAGCAGGAAACTTTATACAAGGAACACTAGTTTCGTTCACAAATGCAAACCCACTAAACTTCCAAAGCATGTTTGATTCAAGCCTATTCACAGTAACCCTAAACAATGAAGACCAAGCAGAAGTTGCTCAAACAAATGGCTTTGGCGAACTAGGCTACACTTACATTTCAACCACAGGTGGAAACATAACACAAGATGGAACTGTAATTTTCATACCAGAAGGCGACTCACCAACTTACATTTACTACAACACAACAGAAGTAGAATTTGAAGATGGAACAGTTTACTATTTCAACGAACAACTAACAAACACTGACCAAACAAAAGAACCATCAAGCTTAAATTTTGACACAAATGGTTTCACAAAAGTACAAATCCAACCAGAGAACAATTACACAATAGGCGACTACACTTTCATTAACAAAGAAGAAGATCCAGTCTGGGCATGCAAACAAGACACATCATGCCAAATTAACATTGACACAACAACAGGAATATACACAATCACAGGAAAAACAGAATTCTTTTCAAACCAAGAAATCATAATCAACTCATTTGACACTAACAACAAATTCACTTTTGATGAAACTAACAACATCCTAAATTTTGAAAACTCAAACCCACAAGAAGAAATCCAAGCTTACATTTACAATGGCTACCACAAAATAATTGAAGCTGAAACAACCTACTCACAAATCATAGAACACGAATACCCAAGCGAGTTTACAGTTTACAATTTCTACACAATAGACAATGGAGTTTTAATTTATGGTAACATAGAAATAATTCCACCTGAAGAAAGAGACTATCCAAACATCTGGACAAAAGTAATAGATTACAAAGATGGAGATAAAATTACTGGTGGTTTTGTTGGTGTTGAAGCTTCTGAAAATTGGTTAACTTGGATTTTTATGTGGTTTGCATAGGGTCAGTATAAGTTTTGACAGCATTCTAACCATAATTAGCAAGCCCATAAAATTCACAAAACTTTCAAATGCACTTTTGAAATAGGTGATGGGTAAACTTGTTGATCTTGCCATATTTGATTTCTTGTAAACTGAGAAACAAGTGCTGAAGAACCAGGTTTATTATAAATAGGGTCAGGCTTTCCACACGTTCCTGTTTGATAACTCAAACTTTCTAATAAAACTATATTTGCTAATGCTTGATTTATTCCACCAGTAACTTGAAGAGGAATAACTCTTTTTGGTTCTCCATCTCTTATAACATAACATTCTGATGCTTCAACCGTATATGATTTCTCAACAGAATTTGTATGTCCTTTATGAGGAACAATAACTAGTTTACCTTCTAAATCAACTTCTTCAACCTTACCATCAAGAACAGTACAACTCATTCTAGGTTGAGGCATAAATCCATCAAATTCCTGTGTAGCATTTCCAACAAAGGGACTTCTTTCTAAATTTAGATATTGTGGTAATTTTTCATAATCAACATATTCAGATCCTAAAAACCCATGGACTTTTCCATCCTTAATATGAGTCCTTCTCTCTCTCACTCTACCATAAGCATCAAAATGAGTAAATCCTAAAACTCTAAAACCTTCAACCACTTGTCTTGGATCATCTGATAACATTAATTCTCTATTTTGAATACTTTGTCCTGATTTGAATGTTCCTGATTCTCCAAATTTAAGGAATCTCATAGGTTCTTCAAAATGATGTCCAAAAATTTCATGTACAGGAGTTCCAGTTAAAATTACAACATCATACAATTCAGATATAGGTATTCCTGCTTCTTCTAAACCTCCATACTTTAAAGTAGAAATCTTATATAATTCATGGAACGCTTCACTAAATGAACTTGCTCTTTGTATTCTTCCTTCAGGTGTAGGGTCTGAAATAAATTTAATTAATCTTGTAAGATTCTGAATATCACTTTCAGTATTACAAACAACAGTTATATCTCTTGATGTGGGAATTGGATCAAGACCATAAGAAAAGTTAATCTGCATATAAGGAATAGACTGTATTGCAATACCTCCATGTGAATTAACTACAACTTTTTGTGCAACAGAAAACCTCCTTGCAATTTGAACACCTGGATGGTTTCTTGTAAAATTCCTAAATTCATCATCATGAATAGTAAAATCACTAGGAATATCTTCAAAAATAATATTTTCATCAGTAGGTAGAGGAATATCTTTTCTTGCTAGTTGAAATCTATGATCTTCTAAATCTCTTGCAACTGTAACTTCTGGAATATTTTGTGGTGATAAATCACGAATTGAAGTTTGTGAGTAAGTTCCATTTGTCATATTTTCTCTATTAACATCACAATTGGTTCCTATATTTACTGCTTTTTTACCATCCCAAAAAAAAACAACATTATAAAATTCTTGTGAAAATCTAGAAACTATATCATCATTAGATCTAGCAATATCATGAGCCAATCCATCTGCAATTTTTGTTAATTCATCTTTTGTTTTAATTAATTCAGACACCATAAGTTTGGAGTTTATAGGGTGGTATATAAATGTTATGCACAGCATTCTTAACACAAATAGCAAGCTTTGACTACCGATCAGGAAACTGCAAAGGTTTTACAACTTTCCAACCACCATCATCAACTCTTCTTTTAACCAAAGGATTAGAATTCATAAGAGATATTACAACCTTTCTAGCATTGTCCCTTGTAGCTCTCTCTTTTACAAACATTTCTAAAAAATTTTCTAAACAATTTGTAAACCTATTAATAGGATCAAGATCAGCAATTTCCTTCATATAATCTCCATACTGTTCAACCATATGCTCTACTTCAGCATCAGGAGTAAGTGGATGTTCAGTAATTCCAAAGAATGCTCTTGATCTAGGGTTATAAAATTCAACTGGTGCTCTTAGATACTGTTCAGCAGAAATTCCTTCCCTTTCTAAAATTTTAAGAGCATATCCATGAGCAACATGTTCTACAAATTGAATAAGCATATTTCCAGCCTCACCATATTGTTTGAAAATCTGATCTGAAGCATAAACTAAAGCTTGACCACTTAAAACTTCATGAACTTGTTCATGTACCAAACCACACTTTGTAACCTCAACTTCATCATCAAGACAAGCAGTTGGTATTAAAATTCCTCCTCTGTTGATAACAAAATCATATAATGCTCCTGAATCTAACAAAGACATTGATGTAGGAACTTCAGGCTCTATACTATCAAATTTTACATCTTCTCCAGTAATACTTTTATGAAAATCAGCATAAGCTTCAGCCACAGTAGAAATTTGTAAATAAGGTAAATCTAAATCATTAGGTAGAACTTGTTTAACAGTTTCCCAGTACTGTTCATGAAGATCTCTTATCTCTTGCATAGAAGGAGGAATTTTTAATATGTTTATAAAATTTGTGCATAGTATTCACCTCTTTCATAGCAAGCACATAAAATTTATAAACCCCAACTTAAAACACAACATTATGGCACTAACAAGAGATCAAGAACAATATCTAAAACAAAGAGGTTTTGAAGCAATAGCAGGAAGACCAGAACAAGATCAAGAATTTCCTTATGTGTTATTAGGTCCTATTTCTAGAACAATGGCAAGAGGAGAAATTGAATACCACATAAGTCAAGGTGCAATGGATACCACAGCCTATCAATGTCATCCTAGTCTTCAAGATCAAGATTATTTAGTAGCAAGAGTTGCAGGAATAGTTGCGAATGGGATAGTAGAAGAGGGAAAACATTTTACAACAAAGCCTGGAACACCATTTAGAGTTTTTGTTGAAGATGAACATTGGCAACCAATTGCAGATAGATTAGCGACAGCATTCTTACCATAATTAGCAAGCCTTATATACACCAACTTAAAACACAACCTTATGGCACTAACAGCAGAACAAGAACAATATCTAAACCAAAGAGGTTTTAGAGCAATTGAAGCAATAGCTGGAAGAGAAACAGAATTTCCTTATGTCGCTTTAGGACCTATTACAACATTATTCGGCAGAGGTGAAGTAGAATATCACATGGCACCAGGAGTTGCAGATTTTAACTCAAAAGTTTTACACCCTTCAAGAGGGAAAGGCATAACATTTTTAGTTGATTCTGTTGCACAAATGGTTATAGACCACATGCAGGAAGATGGAACAACTTTCACAACACAACCAGGAACACCAATAAAAATTTATATTGAAGATAGGACTTGGAAGAGAGTAGCAAAAACATTAGAACAAAAATTCAAATAAAAAAAGAAAAAAATTACTTTTGTTTTAAATATCCAATAGCAGTACTAATAAAAACCACATGTAGATATGTCAACAACATTGGAAGATAATCTGCCCATGCCATGCTGAACACCCACACTAGAAAAATCACATCTAATACAACCATTTCAACATACCAAAAAATTCCAGTAGACAAACATTCTTTTATAGCACCTTTTTTCTTAACATCTCTAAAGACAAAGTATGCTGCAATTGAAAAACCAATAGCCCAAGTGAATATCATCAAAGCATTAAACCATGCTACACTAACAATTGGAATACCAGCTTCAACATCCCAAATTAAACTACCTACAATAAAAGGAATTCCCCAGATTAACAAACCAAATAAAAGTTTTTTAACATATTTATGCATAATAATAACCTCCCTAGAAATGAAATAATAAAGAACTTTAAATATTTTTGTGTAGGGTCAGTATAAGCTTTGACTACAATACATCCAAAAAAACATAACTACCTTTAGCTTTCAAAACACCCCAAAGATGAACATCCCTTACAAGTACACCTTCAGAAGTAATTTGGTTTGAATTAGTTTTAACATATTCCCATCCATCCAAAGCCAAAACATCATCTGTTGCAACCAACTCATCAATTGATCCAGGATTAATTTTTTGATCTTCAGACAAATCATTCATTGTAGTTTCATAAGGTAACCAAGAACCATCTTGATAAACCTCTAACCACATATGACCTCCAGAAACTTCTTCAGTATGAGCATCTCCATTAGCCAACCTAACATAATCCTTAAGCTCAGGTTTACCTAAACTATCAGCTAAATAAAGAAAATTTGAATAAGAAAGTCTTGAAGTTTCATCACAATTCCCAACTCTGGTTTCAAGCATTTCATAAGATATCCCAGTATCACCATCATCCTCTACAGTAAGAAATTTAGTAGTTATTGCATGCGCTAGTTTCAAATATTTTAATGCAACATCTTCATCATCACCAATATAAAAATGCAAATAATCATTTGTTTCCATAGCTTCCTGAATATCAGGATTCTGAAAACAAAGATCTTGAGAAGAAGCAATATGAGGTAGTATTAATTTACTACCAATATAAAATGGTGATGCTAGTACAAGTAGTGCCACTGAAATTTCTAGTGCTAATCTTTTCCTTGATATTGGCCATTTCATACTTTTTTGGCTAAAGTAGGGTTATATAAAGGTTTCGACGGCATTCTTAACACTCATAGCAAGCACACAAACTTTAAAAACTCTAATCTAATTTTTCATTCTATGTATAAGAAAATTAAAGATTCTATTCCTAAAGAAATAAGAAACCTAGGAGGACTTTTCTCATTATGTGCATTCATGGCTGTAACTCATTCAGTTGTATTAGCCTCAGATAACAGGGTTTACAGTGGTCCTATAAATGTTCCAGGAATAGAATCAGTAACAGTAACAAGGTTTCAATATCCAAGCATGAATTTAACTTATGAAATTCCTTATGGTAATACAGTAAGAATAGAATTTGAAAATGGTGATAGAGCGAAAATTAGAGATTTTAATGCAAACTTTCAATTTGATGAAGAAGATAGAGTTATAGGAGATGTTCCTGAAGGATTTGATCCTAATCAAGTGTTATTAGAAGTTCGTGTAAGAGGTGCTTCTTCATAACTTCATTCCCATGTAACTTGAATTGTAGTAGAACCAACAAGTGGAGCAAATGGTTTTTGAACTGGCTTTTCTTCAGGCTCTTCACCTGTTCTTTGAAACCCTCGAATAGAATCTCTTTCATTATATGGCAACTCTTCATTTAGAACATAACTAAAACTCTCTTCAAATCCTCTTAGAGGTTTTCTATTGTCATACAAATTATCTCCAAGAATAAGAACACCATCTGGTTTAACATTTGCTGCAACTCTATTTACTAAACTATCTCTTCTCAAATATAAAGTTCTTGTTTCATCAGAAATGCTCTCATATCTACACAACATTCCTAAAAGTGGAATAACCTCACTTATAAAATCTAAATCAGGAGAATTTTCACCTTCATGTGTTGCAACATAATTTCTACACTCTTCTAACAAACTTCCACTATCTCTAATTCTTCTTAATTTTTTACCAAGAATATCAGTAAGTCTCTTTGTATCTGCCTTTTCATTATTTTCTTCTAAGAAAGCTAAGTCTTTATCTAGATCAGAGCCATAAGCTTCTTCAAAAGCTTTCTCTGCAACAGCCTTCATAAATTCCATATCAAAACACATTCTATTTACACTATCATGTCCCATAAAAACAACTAAGTCATACTCTCCAGAAGGGTTTATGATCAGTCTCTCCATTTGTGAAAGAAAATTTGATGCTTCTAAATTAATGGTATCTACATGTGGAAACTCACCAACAGTATATTCAGAAAATTTGTTTGGTCTAACTTCTAAAACTTTCATTCCATGTATCCAAGCTTCAAACTGAGTTTTCACATAAGCTTTTTCTTCCATAAACAAAGGTCTACCTACATAATTTGAAGCTTCTTCATGGTTAAGAAACATGCTTACAATAATATCCCCAATCGCACCTTCTAAGTTAGGATGTGGTTTAAGATAGTTTTGGACAAATTGTAAATCAGATTCATATCTTTTTTTATTCATTTCTGATACAGGTCCAATTCCTTCAAACATTGTTACTTCAGGAACAACTACTTTTTTAACTTTTAATTTACCTCTTGGGTCAGCAATTGATTGTAAATGGTATGCAAGAACTAAATCTACAATTAATGCACCAGCACTAAATTCTTCCTCAAATTCAGGAGGACCCATCCTACCATAAATCAATTTACTTAACGCTAGTATGTCTGTTGTATCAACAGTTTCTACCACTCCATCATCTGAAGTTATGGGAATGTTTCTTCTAAACCTTCTTGGTACTAATTCCATACATTTTGGGATAAATGGTCTTTTTATAAAGTTTTCTTTGTGGGGTCAGTATTGGCTTTGACGGCATTCAATTCTCTATTAGCAAGCCCACCAAAAAGATTATAACATCCTTCTACTTTAAAATTCATATGAGTAGACAACTAAAGCTAATATTGTTACTATTTGTAGTTATGATGGTTTCAACAGTTTTACACAATTTGTTTTTTGCAATCTTTGGTTTTGAAGATGGAGTGTTTTTTATTTTAACTTTTCTAGCTTTGTTTGGTATGATTGGTTACTTGCTATATAATATATATACATACTTTGTTAGGAAAGAACCTAAAGATCTTTGGATGGTTGGTTTTGCTGGGCTTGTTTTGCTTGCTTTTCTTTTGATAGTTGGTATGAACGATCCTGTACCTTATGTTGTTCCTGGGATTTTGTGTTTGTTTTTTGTTTTTCGCTGGTTGTAGGGTGAGGATTAGTTTTGACGGCATTCTAAGCTTTGTTAGCAAGCCTGCAGAGAGATAAGTTTTATAAAATTTTAATATGAAACAATGTTACCAAAATCAAACTACTCAGTTTTATTTATAATATTCTAACTCAATTCCTTCTTTAAGTACAGAGTAACTTTTCGGAATATCTTTATCAAACAATAATAATGTCGCTTCTGTTTTAGTATTTACAATATCAATAATTGGAATATTTTCTAATAATAACAATTTGGTTATAGCAAAATAAAATCCTGGTGTATAGAGGCATTCTTTTGGGATTTTAATAGATATAGAGGAAATATCCTTTTGTACTTCGAAAATATTTTCACTTTTTAGGATATCTAAAAACTTTTTTTTATACTTGTCATTACTGATGATAAGAACTTCATAATTTCCAAAAATGATATTTAATGTATCTCCTATATTAAAATTTACAGTTTGGTATAATTTAGTAATTGCTAAGTGCAATGTTGCAGACCTTGGTAATGAAATTTCAAATAAATTTGATTTAACTAGTAGATCTGTTTTTTTTGAAAGTTTAATCTTTTTGAGAAATTGGTTATATTTCTCTAGATATCTTCTAATTGCCATAGAGATTGTAGATGTTTTTACTTTTTGCCCCATTTCTTTTTCAATTTGGGGTTTAAGCATCTCTGCAAGGGCACCTAAATTAACAAGCCCCTTTTCTAGGGCCTCATGAATAAATGGTTTGTCTTGTAATTTTTTTTTAGTGATGTGTGAAATAGTTACCATTACAAAAACCTCCCTTTTTTGTTAAATATTTTACATTATGTTATTATAGTTAATAAGCTTTTTGGTTTAATAACTAATTTGGAGGTTAAAAAAATGAATCAAAGATTAAAGTTTGTGTCGGTAGGGGCATATTATATGCGTTGGATTGCACTAAATAATGAGGTTACAATTGAACACATTGCTAATGAAATTGGAGTGACTATGGAAGATATAAGGGGTTATGATTCTGCTGTAGCTATGGTTAGAAGTTATAATCGTAGAACTGAATCAGGGAGTGCAGGATCTAATTTCAAATTAAATTTAATGGGTCATGATGAAGAATATCACAGAGTTTCACAGGCAATACAAGAATATAGAAATAAAAAATAATTTTTGTAACGGTCTTTTAATGACGCCAGTTTCGGTATTCGAAGTGAAAAATAGCAAGCTTTCCTTCGGAGAGAGATAATGGATAAATCTTAAAAAGGAATTTACTATCTTATCTTTATGATTATTAAAAACTACCTCAACACTACAAAAGAAGAAGTAGAATCAAAAAAGTATAATGTTTGGATTGGGATTAGTCTAGGGAACAAATTATTTACTTCAGAAAATATTAAAGAATATATCCTTTGGGCATTAGACAATACAAAAGAGGATGTCTTGGTTGTTATAGGTGATGGTTTACATGCCATAAACTTAGAAGTGCTAGATGGTTTACAAAGGATTGCTGCAGTTAGGAAAGCAATAAGAATAGGTGATAAAAAACAAGAAGAAATTGATTCAATTCTAAAAGAACTTCCTAATGAAAAAGCAAAATTAGTTAAAGTTGTAAGGTTTCAACATGTAACAGCATCAAAATATCATGAATATCGATTAGAGATTCTGTTAGAAGAGTTTAGAAATAATAAGAGTTTTCATGATTTTGTTATTAAGATAATTAAAGAGAACAAAAAAGTAGGGGGAAGTAATATTTCAAACGGAAAGTTGGATTCTTTAGCTCTATATGTTTTAAAAGAGCTTCCTTTATACATTAATGGTGCAAAGTATGGTGGTCTTCCAGAACATGGTGGCAAAACTTATTTGTTACAGATTTATCCTGGTTTGGGTTTATTGGATAAATTATTAATAAATTTACAAAATGGAAAATCTTTTCCAGGTTTGGTACAAAAGCTTAAGATTACTGATAAGATTGCTATTTTGGAAGCTTATGTTTAGTGTGTTTGAGTAGGGTCAGTATAAGCCTTGACTACAGTATTCTAATCACAAATGGCAAGCCTACCAAAAAGATTATAATATCCTTTTACTTTTCATAAACAATGGAACTTATCAAAGAGAATGAAAAAGGTAAAACCTATCAAGCTGATGGTTGTAAAATTCTTTACAGGTACAAAGATACAATTTCAGGTGATAATTCTATAAATGTTAAAGAAGTTATATACTTGATTTCAGGTTCAGCAGAAGTTACTTTAGAAGATTCTACTAAGACAGTTGAAGCTCCTGCTAAGATAGAGTTTCCAGAGAAAACTTATCACAAGATTAAAGCTTTGACAGATGTTGCTATGGTTTTGTTTTCGTAGGGGGTTTGTTTGTGTGGACGGCTTTGTTTTGCTGGTTTTAGCTGGTTGTGAATTCTCCTTCGGAGAGAGATAATGTTTAAATAATCCAAAAATATTACAATTTTATGGCACATATCCATGGTTCCTCAGATTGTGAGGACAAAATCTTGAAAGCATGTGAAGATGATATTAAAAGCATTGAGGAATTAGATCTTAATTATAATGGACTAAATTATGAAAAAAAGAGGAAAAAAGAGGAATTTTTAAAAAAATTGCCTGATTATATTGTTGGAGAACAACATGAGGTATTTAAGCTAAAAAAAGAAAAAGAATCAATTCTAAAAAAGAAAAAAGAAAAAATTAATCTTGTCCAGGATAAGATAAAAAGTCAAGAATGGTACTTAAAACCATTATCCTACTTAAAAATATTTTACCTCAAATATATAACACAATCATTTTCAACAAAAAAACTAAACTCAAATATTAAAGATTTAAAAAAAAAATATTGAAAAACTAAAAAAAAATCCACTTGACATCTTCAATGAACAAAATGAAGAACTTATTGATAAAGTGGAACACTATGAAAGTTTAAAGAAACAAAAACATTATCATGGTGGGAAAGGTGAGAAAAAGGTTCTATCTAAACTATCTGAACTTAATGATAACTACCACATTTTTATGAATAGATATATAGAATTAAACGATTGGATTTCATATAGGGGTAATAAAAATTTAGGTTCAGCACAAATGGACATTGTTGTAGTTTGCAAAAAATGAGTTTTTATTATTGAAGTAAAAAATTGGTCTACAAAGTACTTTAATAATTATAGAGAGATTTCTCCTCATGAACAAGTTGATAGAGCTGGGAAAATTTTATACAAATATCTATTTGAAGGTTGGTATAATAGAAATTTAGTGAAAAAGATATTATTACCTATTAAAAACAACATTCCATATGATTCTGATTTTGGAGCTGTTTATGTTTGTTCTTTAGAAAATTTGATCCCATACATAGAAAGACAACATGAAAAGCTTGATGATGAAGATATTGCAGAAATCATTGATAATTTAATTAATAAATAAAATTCTTAGTTTCATCGTATTTTGATCATCATTAAGAAATACTTGTGAAAGAGAAAATACATCCTCATGTATAAAGAAATATTTTTCTTGTATATCCTTAACATCATCTAGACAACCATTTTTAGGGAGAATAAAAATAATGAAAATCCCTTTGTATTGGTCTAAAGAATCCTTAATATTATCAATCTCTTCCACATCTATTTCTAAATATTTAAAATCCTTCATATCTCTTATCCCTATTAAAATATCTTCATAATGCATTCCCATAAGACCATGTTGGATAAAATCAAACAAAAAATCCTTTGTTTTAGGATCATTCAATATAAGTTTATCATCAATTTTAGGATCCTCTGATATATAATTAGTAAACTTAACTTCATATTCTTTAGAATATGGGATTATATACTTTTTATTTTCCACCATTAATTAAATCTATGTTATTCTAATTTTTTCAATCTCAAGAAGATATAAAAAAATAAGTAAGATTTATATAAAATACATAATTTATATAACTAATTCAAATGTTAACCAAATCAAATTACTTACTAGGCCTACAATGCCCAAGACTCCTATGGACTTACAAGAACAACAAAGAAAACATTCCAAAAATAAGTGAAGATGCACAATTCAGATTCGATGAAGGAAACAAAGTAGGACAACTAGCAAAACAACTCTACCCAAAAGGTATAGACATAGAAGAAGATTTCAAGTACAACCTAAGAAAAACAAAAGAATTCATAAAAAAGGGTGTACCATTATTCGAACCCTCCTTCCTAACACAAGACCTATACGCAAGAGCTGACATACTAATCCCAAAAGGAAAAAAATGGGACATAATTGAAGTAAAAAGCTCAACAAAAGTAAAACCAATCAACATTCAAGACCTAGCAT
>Ga0233437_1002236_pt1 | contig 30331 bp, 17 predicted proteins | sample SI_122_August201_FD_182714 | JGI IMG/M metagenome (GOLD analysis project Ga0233437, IMG submission 182714) | Seawater microbial communities from Saanich Inlet, British Columbia, Canada - SI_122_August2016_200_MG | ecosystem: Environmental > Aquatic > Marine > Inlet | place: Canada: British... | reverse complement strand
CCGGTTCAATGCGTGGTTGCGCGACCGGGGCGTTTTTTGTGTGTGGAAGAGGGGTATTCTCAGGGCATCAGCCGAGAATAGAGACGCGGTGCTCATCGACCCAGGCCTGCAGATCCTCGAGACTGTAGCGGATGTTACGGCCGACGCGGATGAAAGCGGGGCCCTGGTTTTTGCTGCGCCAATTGCAGAGGGTGCCGGGATGGCGCAGCCCGAGCATCCGGGCCGCCGCGTAGGTGTCGAGCAGAGGCGATCCATCGGGTTCGATCGCAGTCATATGACCTCCGGAAAGAAAAATGGGAGCAGGTTACCAGTAATTCTTACCAGTGAACCTACTCCCCGAACCGGATCTTCGTTAGATGATCAGCGTGTGCTTTTTTCCCCTCTTTTTTCGTCCTCCCAATCACTGGTCCGTTTGAGCAGGTCGTTGCTCAAGGAGTGGAAGAAACAGATCCCATACCCTCTCGGCTTGCTGCGGGCGCTGTTGGTACAGCAGGCGCTTCAGGTTTGCCTCCGAGTCTTTGCCGACAGTGCCCGGAAGCCTGAAATGATCCAAGAGCGCCAGGATGTGCTTGATACGGTTTTCCTCGGTCAGATTCGTCGTCTCACTCAGACCCAAGTCGAGAAAGACCTTCAGATCCGTGACAGGATCCTTTCCCTTCGCGATTCGGTTTCCTCTTTCGATTAGCTGATCTTGCATGATCTTGCTGAGATTTTCCGAGAAAGCCCTTTCGTACTCATCCTGTAAAGCTGCCAGTTCGTCTATGATATTCGTCAGCTTGTTGCCGATTCGCTTCCCCCGATCCAACAGCATGCCCCGCAGGATCTCCAAGTTGCCTAATATGCTGACAAAGCGATCTCCTACGAGCGTTCCCCTTTCTGACTGAAAGGCCTGATTGATATCCTCCTCATAATCCTGCACGCGATAATAGAGAGACAGAGGAAAAGTCAGATACTCGATACCGTATTTCAGTCCTGCATCCTCCCAGGCAAAGGTTCGTATAGAGCTGAACACCGACAGCGTACCATCGGCTTTCAGGTAGGGATACTTCTGGAGGTGGTCTACGATCTCATCCCATCGCATATGATGTCCTCATCCGCGTACTTCACAGCCAAAAAAAACCCCGCAGAGCCAGATCACAGATCTGTCTCGGTGGGGAGGAAGGTCTTGTCTCAGAAATGCCGGCGGAGTGTCTGTTATGCAGGCACCCGATTGGATGCCTCTCGATTAATGCCTGTTTAGTTCCGCAGCCTCAGATGAAGGTTAATGATCAAAACGAACCCAAGCAAGCAAGAACTCCAGCATCTGGTCCCGACAAGAATTCAGGTGTTGCCCGTTAAGCTCTTCCCTTCCTGTAGTTCCTTGAGGGTGAGTCCTTTCGGGTCTTTCCATTCGATGCGGCCATTGGCATTTCGGCCGAGGATAACGGCGGCAGCTGTCGATGGAGAACTGAACTCGTAGTCCTGCTTGAGGATGAGATGCTTCCCCTCAGCGTAAACTACCCCCTGCTCAGACAGCGTTTCCCGCAAGCGAGATACGTAGTTGTGGAAGGACTTGGTTTCTTTCAACCGACCCTTTGAGCCGGCCAGAACGACAAACCCGTCTGCTGATTCGTAGCCTGTAGCTGTTGCATCGGGTCCTGCCAGCTTCAACTGCACGTTCTCGATAGGTGGTGCGCTCGGTTTTTCAAAAACGGTGAGTCCGACAATCGGCAGGCACAGCAGCATTTCATCCAGGAAGCCTTCCACGTCGGCCCGATCGGCCTCTGAGAGGGATGGAAGCGACGGCTCGGTGGCGTTCTCCAACGTAGAGCGCTTGGTCTCCTTCGCCAGGCCGACCAGGCGGGACTCCAAATACTGCACATGCGCTTTGTTCAGGTTGTCGTCCTTGCTGACGAAGAAGGTCACACTGGTCCAGAAGTCCTTGTTGCTGGCATGTGATTCCAGCCGGGGCCGGATGGACTCGGCTTCACCAATATACACGGTGGGCAGTCCACCCGATTCGGCGGGGCCGGAGAGGATGTAGACTCCGGTCTTGGAGAATTCATCTCGGCTTTTGGCATTGTTGAGCAGAGGACGCGGACAGACCACGCCCAGGCCGGTCCAGTTGGACTTCTCGATGATCCGGAGACCATCAGGAACGCCATCGGGAAGGAAGATGCGGATGGAGTAGGCTTTCATGAGCGCATTGGGTTAGAGTTCGCCGCGGAAGGCGTGCTGGATGAGGGAGGAGAAGAGATGATCACTCTCGACCTCATGTAGTGCAGCTCCCCTCTGGAGGATTTGCCTCCTTTGCTTGAACTCGGCGAATTTCCTCTGCAGAAGAATAGGGGGGACAACTACCGGGAAAGCCTTAAGTACACCTAAGTTTATATGAGGGACACCTGTAGCCAAAACGCGAGAGTTAAGGAATTGCAGGGCATGTTGAGAGCGGAAGTATTGTACCAGGTAATTGGGATCGATGATCTCCTCAAAGGGAGTCAGCTTCATCTGGCTCTGTGAGATAAGGTATCGGCAATGTCTTGCTGTTGGTGGAATTAGTGCTACTTGCCCAAGGGTTCCGCGCTGAGTAAAGATCACATCCCCGGGATAGGCCAGATTCTGCAACAGATTGTTTGCTTTCTCCTCGGTTACATAGACGAAATCTTCATCTATGAAGATTGCTGTGTCGGTAGAGATATTGCTTCCCCTGATGACAGGAACGCCTTTATCAACGTAATCGGTTCTTGTTAGATTTGAACCAAAAGGTCCCCCGACGCAGGTGTATTTCCCTTCAGCTTTTAATTCATCAATTGTTCTGAGAGTCCAACCGCATGGTAACTGATGTGGCTTTTCAATACACGATAATCCATTTCCGAACATCTCCAGAAACGTCGACCGCAGCAGTTCCTCCGTCAGCTGGATCGCCTCCTGTCGCTTGCGCCGGATGGCGTCCGCTTTGTCGAGAATAGCGGCGATGCGGCGTTGCTCGTCGAGGGGAGGGAGGGGGACGCAGAGGTCCCGCACTTCAGGTTGTGCAATAGTCGTGATCGTCGCCGTTTTTGCAATGGCCATTATCTGGGGACGCACAATTGGTCCATTTAGCGCATGAAGCAGGAAGCGAGGATGGACCTTAGATATAGCAGGCCTGATGCGGATTATGGAACAGTCGAAATAAGTCGATTCAGGCAATTCTTCTATGAGAACCGCCTTACCTACTCCTTCCCGCTTCAAAGATGTCCGATTTATGAGAATATCGCCTTGAGCAAGCAGGAAGTTTTTTTGTGGAGGACTTGGGTATTCGACTCTATCAAGAGAATCGACACTAATGGTGTCTCCTCGGTAGAGGTCGACCATCCTGACTATTTTTCTTCCTGAACCAAAGATCATGCCCTTCTGGTGTTTCCCGTTCAGCAACGGTTCAGCAAGGATTTCGCCAATAGGTACCAGAGGAAGTTTAGTGCTCTTCATCCTAACATCGCCTCCAGTTCATCCAGCTCCTGCCCGATCTCCTTCTCTAACATCCGCAGCTTGCCCAGGATCACCTTCGGCGGATCGTACATCACTTCTTCGTACTCAATCTCTTTGTAGCGGTTGATTGACAGGTCGTACTTGTTATCGCGGATCTCCTCTACTGGGACGAAGAACGCCTTCGCTTTCCGGTCCGTGTCCTTCTTCGGATTGCGGTCTTTCCAGCGCTGGATAATGTCGGGTATGTCGTTGGCTTCGATCCTATCTCGCTTGTCATCCAGCGAGTAGCCGTCTGCCTCCATATCGTAGAACCAGACCTGCTCGGTCTTACCGCCCTTCACGAAGGTGACCGCCGCCGTGCTGACTCCCGCATACGGCCTGAACACCCCCGATGGCATAGACACCACGCCCTGCAATTCGCACTGGTCAATCAGTATCTTGCGAAGACTCTGGTGCGCCTTGCTCGATCCAAACAGCACGCCATCCGGCACGATCACACTGGCGCGACCTCCGACGCGCAGCAGGTTGACGATCCGGTTGACGAACAGCAGCTCGGTCTTGGTCGTGTTGAGTTCAAGATCTTCGTTGATGTCGCCCTTGTCGATGCTGCCCTTGAACGGCGGATTGGCCAGCACCACATCGTAGCGGTCTACTTCGGTGAAACCTTTCCCCAGCGTATCCTTGTAGTTCAGGTTGGGTTGCTCGATGCCGTGGGTGAGGAGGTTCATTAGGCCGATGCGGACCATCGTGGTGTCGAAGTCGTAGCCGTACAGGGTCCGCTCGCGCAGCACCTCCCACTGGCGTTCATCGGAGAGTTGGTCGCCCACCAGACCGCGTTCCAGGCCGGTCTCTTCTTTCTCTCGCAGCTCGGGGCTGGTGTGCTGCGTCAGGATGTGCTGGTACGCCCCCAGTAGGAAACCGCCGGTGCCACAGGCCGGGTCGCATACTTCCTCGCCCAGCTTCGGATCGACCAGGGCGCACATCATCTGGATGATATGCCGCGGTGTGCGGAACTGCCCGTTCTTGCCGGCCGTGGCGATCGCCGACAGCAGATACTCGTAGAGGTCGCCCTGCGTGTCGTGGAAGGTCTGTCCCTCCTCCTGCCGCTCCCGCTCGATCTCATCGTAGATGGTGTCGATAATGCCGATAGCTTCGACCAGCAGTGACGCTTTGGGTATGATGAAGATGGCGTCGTGCATAGACCGGGCAAAGGGCATGTCCTCGTTGCCCAGCGCTTTAAGGGAGGGGAAGACCTTATCGCGGACGTGGGCCAGCATTTCATCGGCCGGAAGGTGCCGGAACTGACTCCAACGGTAGGCCTCGTTCTCGGCGTAGATCGATGCGTAGGGTTGGCCCAGAAACTCGGCGTCTTCCTGCTTCTTGCGGTCGATCTCGTCCATACGCCGCATGAACAGCAGGTAGCTGATCTGCTCGATGGCGGTCAGCGGGTTGGCGATGCCACCGGACCAGAACTTGTCCCACAGGGCATCGACACGGGAGCGAATGGAAGCGTTGAGCATTAAGTCTCCTGTTCAGGCTACGAGTTGCCGGGCAAAGGTGAGGATTTCGTCGATCTCTTGCGTTGGGAATACGCCGCGCACTCCGTTGGGGTGGATCTGTGTGAAGGGAGCGTGAAGCAGGTCTGCTTTCTCCAACTTGCCTCTCTGCAGCACGTAGGTGCATAGGGTCTGAAGGAAGCGGATTTGCAGCTGAGAGTAGGTGTTGTGCTGCGCGAGAAACTCGTCAAACTGCCGGGTGACCGTCTCCGACCATTTCTCCAGCGTCTCCAGACCCAGGATGTGCCGGATGAACTGCATGAAGGAGGCCGCCTTGTGATCATAGACCTGGTGGAGCAGGTCCTCGGTCAAGTAAGGGTCCTGCTCACGCAGCAGGCGGGAAAGCTGATGGATCTCATCGTCGGTGATGGTTGTTCCCTGTTGGATCTTTTGCAGGACTGGGTTGCTCTGTAGCAACTCGCGGACGTGGGCTTCCACCCGCTCCTGGTAGGCCGAAACACTGACGCGCTCCTGATGGGGTCCCACCTCGACCCATTCCTTGACCTGCACCAGATCGGTCAGGTCGAGTATCATCATCGGGTCTTTGCGCTGCTGCCGGAACCGCATCAGCGGAGCCAGTCGTTCGACCGTGTCGCGGAGCTTCTCGTCACGGATGCCGACCCACCAGGCGTTGGCCTGCACCGCTTCGATCAGGATGCGCTCCTGGCCGACGAGGTTGACCGTAAGAGGCAGTTCGGCCACCTGCTGCACTATCTCCTCTCGGATGGTGTCAAAGGCTTCCTGACGGTTCAGCAAAAGAACTGTGCGCAGCTCGACTCCGTTGGTGGTAAACCTCATCGCCTTGAAGTCGGCATCGGAACGGGCGCGCAGCAAAGGCGCGATGGTGGATCGCAGGAAGGACAGATCGGCGTCGGTCAGCCCTTGCCAGAAGCTGTCCGGCTGCACCTGATCTAAATGAGCCTGTCCTTCGGCGACGACCACATTGTTCTTGGGAAGGGCCGCCAGATCGGCTCTGAGTTCCTCGATGACCGTGGCGACTACCTCTTCCTGCCCGGTCTGTCGAGCCGCCTCCAACTGATCCAGCCGCATCTTGAACAGCCGCACTGGCAGGGGAACCTGCTCGCCGGGCTCGCGGCCCTTCGGCTCTATCTGGAAGTATTCGAAGTTGCCCCAGCAGTCGATGATGAGGAAGCGGTCCTTCTCCTTGCACCACGGTTTCGGGATGGAAGGCAGCACGCGGGTGCCTCTGCCGATCATCTGCCAGAACTTGACGTAGGAGTAGACCGGCTTGGCAAAGACCAGGTTGACCACCTCGGGCACATCCACGCCTGTGTCGAGCATATCCACGGAGATGGCTACGCGGGGGAAGTCTTGCGTCTTGAACTGATCCAGCAGTCCGCCCTTGCCGTGGACGAACCGATCCTCCGACACCAGCACGCGCGCCAGCTTGCCTTGATATTCCGGATAGAGGTGATCGAACATCTCTGCCAGGCGGCGGGCGTGGCCCTTGGAGATGGCGAAGAAGATCGTCTTGCCCGGCAGCGTGCCGGATTCGTCCTTGATACACTCCTCCATAAACTCCCGCACGATCAGCGCGTTGGTGCCGGAGTTGGTCACCTTCTTCTCCAGATCCGTCCCTTCGAAGTCGATCTCATCCAGGTCCTTGCCCTCAGCGATGAGCTGTTTCTGTAGGGCTGGAGGGAGTTGATCTCCTTTGATGCCCTCCAACTGGAACTTGGAGCGCACCTTGAGCACTTCGAAGTCCGATAGATAGGGGGGATCGTGGGCGATGGCCTCCTCGAAGGTGTAGCCGTAGGTCGGATCGTGCGCGCCGCAGTCGAATAGCTGGAAGGTATCGTGGTCGATGTGGTCGCGGGGGGTGGCCGTCAGTCCCAGCTTGATGGCGTGGAAATAGTCGAGTACCTGTTTATAGGTATTGTAGATGCTGCGGTGGCTCTCATCGGCGATCACCACATCAAAGAAGTGGGGCGAGATCCAGTCCTGGGGCGTGGTGTCGTGCTGGATCAGGTTGAGCATAGTCGGGTAGGTGGTGACGTAGACGCGACGCTCGGTGACGAAACCTTGATCTTCTTTTTCCGGCCAGCGCGGCTCGGAGGGGATATGCTCCCTGAAGGCGTCGAGGGCCTGGTCCCGCAGGGCGATGCGATCGACCAGGAAGAGCACGCGCTTGGCCCAGCGGGCGCGCATCAACACGTCGAGCAGGGCTGTGGCTGTACGCGTCTTGCCGGTGCCGGTGGCCATAACCAGCAGGAACTTGGTGCGTTTGGCCTCGACGCCTTCGAGGATGGAGCGAATGGCGGCGATCTGGTAACCGCGTCCGGCGATATCCGTATCGATCAGTTCGACAGAGAGCGGTTTGCGCGCTTCCCGCCGCTGCTGCATCCATTCCAGGTCATCGTAGGTCGGGAAGCCGGGGACCTGGACCGGAGGGTAGAAGTCCGGCTCCCAGCAGTAAACGTCGTAGCCGTTGGTATAGAAGATGAACGGAATCGGTCCGCCGTGGATATGCTGGAGGTTTTGGGCGTATTGAAGGGCCTGCTCCTGGCCCAACTGCGCGCTGACGGATGCCTTCTTGGCTTCGACCACGGCAATCGGTTTGCCGTGCTGTATCAGGGCGTAGTCGGCGAACTGGTGGCCGGAGTACTTGGTCTTGGGTTCTTCCTTGAACAGGCCTGCACCGATCAGGTCGATGTCCAGTTCCTGTGCGACCTGGGACGGGTCGCTGACGTTCCAGCCGGCCAGGCGCAGCTTCTGGTCGATGAGTTCGCGTCGAGTTTCCGCTTCTGTTTTGCCCAAGTCTTGCCTGCTTGCGGAAGTTCAGAGTAGCTAATCTGCCATAACTGGAATAAATTATACGTCAGATAAACATCATCCGCAAAATCTACGTACAGAAGCACGGGAAAAATCAGGAGAACAAAGGCGGCGCCGAATGAATCAGAAATTTAGAAAGTGGGACAAGTGGATAGAGGCAATACACCAGGATCTCCAGGGGGCGCTACTCCAGCGCTATGTGTTTTGGGAAGTACAGGATATAATTGAGGACAATCCTCGTATTCACAAACCCAGCCTGTTCTACAGTTTTCTGGGTAATGGATATGCTGCGCTGGGAGCAACAGCTATACGTCGGCAGGTGAAGAGCCACAAAGACAGTATCTCACTTGCACGCCTACTTGAGGAAATCATCGGCAATCCGCAGGTGTTCTCAAAATCGCAATATTGCTCCATCCATCGTGGACCTTTTGCAGAGAAAGAGTTTGAGGATTTGTTTGGTGGGAATATTGGAAGTCACGTTGATCCAGCGATCGTCAGCGGCGATCTATGCCAACTACGGGCCAAAGCGCAGACGGTGGAGGATTTCGCTGACAAGCAAATAGCCCATTTTGATAAGCGAGTATTGACTGGGAACGTAAGCTCACCTTCGTTCGCTGATCTTGATGGTTGTCTTGATTTTCTTGAAGAACTCGTGAAGAAATACTATCTCGGGATCAAGGCTATCTGCATTCCGGATATGCTACCCGTTCCTCAATACAACTGGAAAGAGATCTTTGAGGATTCGTGGTTGCCATAAAACATTCTGCTCTTTGTTATGGTGCACCTATTGGTTCTTGTCACTGGTGTCCATCTGGTGACCATCTCCGGCGCCTGGTGACCGTTTGGTGCCTAATCTTACACCATCGTCGATAACGCAAGGTAACGGGGAAGTGTAGTGGGATCAGGAGATTACGCCGAAGTTATGCAATGTCAACAACTTGCAGAACTCCCCCGAGATAGACTCTTAATCAGCGGGTCGGGGGTTCGATCCCCTCTTGGCGCACCATTAAAAACAAAGGGTTATGGGCTTCGGCCCATAACCCTTTGCCTCGTTCTGGGACATTTTTGGGACATTTTTGCTTGATACGGTATCTATGTCCCATACAGAAGAATAATAACGAATTAAATTTCCTCATAAGTGACTGATCTTCAATAAAATAGGAATTTCCTTTGTTCCGGGTAATGCCCCCAATTTTCCCTAAAAAAGTGACGTAGACGACATTACTGCTGCAGATTAGGTAGTCCTTTCGCAGCGTATGAGCGTCTATTTTACAGAGATTTGGGTGATCAGAATTTCGATAAACGGGAGTTATCGTACATCCGGGCCTTTCCTCAACCCTGTGTGGCCTGCTATTTGGTCGAGCCCTTGGTCGTGGAAAAGCGACTCTCCGCTTCCCTGCTTCGGCCGCTGTCATTGGCCAGCTTCTGTTGCGCTAACGATAAAGGGGGTATGCGGAGTGCCCTACAGTAGAATCCGCACCCCTCCGATTTTCCGGATAATGCGTGTAGTCGATGTGTTGCACGGCGGCATTCCGTATACCCTCCTGTTGCACGGAACCGCTTCGCCGCACACGCTCTATGGGGAATCAATCCGCGGCGGTCTTTCTCCGAGGGTTTTATCCCCGTATGTCTTTCCGTCCTATGTGAGGCTTTGAGTCCGGGAAAACAAACACTTACGTCTCCTAATAGAATCAGTCGCGGCGGCTAGCACGGACACTACAGCGCAGATACTCTGTTGAAAGTAAAGGGTTTTATGCGGGGGTTTTATAGAATTTTTCTCCCTCGAAATCTTTTTTGTATTGCCATATACCCCAAATAGCATGGAGCAACTTTCGCATCACGGCCACGATGGCCTGGAGCGGTTTTTTGCCGGCTGCGATGAGCTTGGCATGAAAGGCATTGACCTGGGGTTGGTGGCGGACCGCCGTCAAGGTCGGCATGTATAACGCGGCACGGAGATAGGCATTGCCAGCTTTGATGATTTTGCCGGCACTGTGCACCGAGGTGCCCGACTCGCGAGCCCTGGGGTCCAACCCGGCGTGTGCCACCTACTGAGGCGGTTTCATATCCGTCGGCAAGACCGCCAATTCCGCCAGCAAAGACAACGCACTCGTCTGCCCAATGCCGGGTACTGAAAGTAGGCGATCAAACGGCTCACTCAACGCCGACGTGCGTCTCACATTCTACCGAGATGAGTTCGTTTCTCGAATCCCGATTGTAGACTACCAGCCAAATGCTCTCTTCCATGTCCCTTTTCCCATAAAAAACCCCACGACACCTTCTGTGCCGTGGCAACCTAGAAGAGTCCTCCGGTGAGAATGACCCTTCCGTTACTGAGCTATTCGGTCAATTCCTCCTGTCGCCGGTGTTCGCACACAAGGGTACTTTTGTGCATGTCGCTGAGCGCAGCAAACAGGCAGGAATGTCCGATTTCTCGGACGACAGGAAACTTTCTACAGGGAAATGAGACTACAGACGGATCTCCACTGTTCTGCCTGCGTGCTACGCAGCAAAAAACGAGAACAGGTGGGTGTGCGCGGGACTGGATCCGCCGACGCGGAGGAAAAGATGGAGGAACTCGACTTCCTGCATTTCTATACTCGCTTTGTAGGTTAATCTGAGATCTCATCCCATGAACGAGATCGTCTGTAACAGTGTCAAGACTTTTTTGGGCAGTGGCGCCGCCTGGAAGGTGTCCGCCTTTGCTTGCTCTCGGCAATCCTCTGCTGATGCGCTTCTGTGTATGCTCGACCTTCCTCTATTTTGCGCATACTTTCCCGGCGCGCTTCCAATGTCTGGGCAACATCACTGTAGCCCAATTCCTCCAAGAACGAACAACGGCGAATTAGAAGATCAAGTATTGCTGGACAGGAGTGATCATGGCCATCTTTTCCAATCGCAGAACCGAGGGAATGACGCTCCTCTTCGCACGCGTGTACTGGTCCCCGTTTACTTGCGCGTTTCCAGGATTTCTTCCTCAATGAAATCGAAGCCATTTCCGTCGCTTTTCAGATCCTCCTTTTTGACGACGGAGAAAGTGTAAGGTAGTGAATTTATTAAAAATAATAAATATAAATTTGTTTTCTCCAAGGGATTCGATTTCATTAAAAATACAGTAAAATCCCAATATTTAGCACGGCTAATCCTCGATTTCTTCCACATTTTTGGGGGAGGAGGCTTTATGCGCTTGCTGATAGTTCTGATACTCATCATCGGGATGGTTGGGCTAAGGACAGACCCTCTATATGCGGAAGAAGGGTTTATCTGTGCTGGACACCATCTTGGAACTTCGGGAGACCCGGCTGCCAAGGTGATGCTGCCCGGAAGCCCTCCCAAGATGGCGTCGAAGGGCTCCGTACACGCACTGACTATTTTCGCTGGATTTGCCGATGAACCCGAAGACCGCATTGTAATTCCCTCCTTAGCGGCCAACCTTTTCTCTCCAGATCTATCCGGTAGCCTCACCCATTTCTACACGACCATGTCTTTCGGCCAATTTTCACTTACTGGAACGGTTTTACCCCATCGCTTTGATTTCTCGGAGCCCACTTCGTTTTATGCAAGCCCTGGTTCCCAAGGGGAATACGGTCGCTATGTCAGGGAGGTGCTAGTCCGAGTGGATAGTGAAGTGGATTTTGGGCAATATGATAATGATGGACCAGATGGAATACCCAATTCAGGAGATGATGACGGAATAGTGGACTATATATTCGTTCTCCTAAAATCAGTTCCCTACGGTTTTATTAAAGAGGGTGCTACCGGTATTGCCGGTCTGGGTTTCCAAGAATTCCAGACAAAGGATCATACCCCAGATGGCAGCCCTATAATGATCAGCGGAGTAATGAGTCGGGGTTCCTTGGGAGGAATAGGTAATTTTGCCCAGACTGTAGGAGTCATGGCGCATGAATTTGGTCACGCGTTTGGCCTGCCTGATCTCTATGATATGGTTTACCAGACTCCAGAAGAGGATAGTGCTGGAATCGGTGCTTGGGGATTGATGGGCTGGGGGGCGCATGGATGGACTCGGAAAGATGGTCCTGTAGGTTTCTGCGCCTGGAGCCTGGAAAAGTTGGGCTGGGTTGGTATTGACAATAAGCGCCTGGTGGAAGTGCTGAAGCCAGGAGATCGATTGATTGATGATCTATTTGAAGGGGGATATATCTTCAAGATTTTTCTGCCGCCACGTCTACATCTGATAAGCCAATCGAATAAAGAGCAGGAGATCAAAGCTGAGCCCGGCTATCTATTATTAGAGCACCGGAGACGAAATGCCCATTACTACAACCACCACTTACCTGGTGAAGGGGTGTTAGTGTGGCACGTACAACCCTCAAAAGTCGGCAATGCCTTTGAAGAGAATAAATTGGTGGACCTGGTCTGCGCAGATGGTCTTTATGAGTATGAGGGAGACGAAAGACGCAGAGCTCCCCTAAATGGCCGAGACGATTTAGATTGCTGGGCTCACGATACCGATTATGCCATCGCACACAACGGGAACTGGGGAGATGCTGGCGATCTCTTTGATGGAGTAGAACGAACCGAACTATCCCTGCATTCCAACCCGGGAATCTCCAGTGTCGGGGATTTTTCGGTAGAAGCCGTAACGCCCCTCTCCCTACGTATACAGCGTCAAGGGACGGGTATGAAAGTAGAAATAGATCCCCCGCGTTGGGCTGGCGAAATCCAAGAAGAGGTACACTGGGCGGGTGTAGTGATCATGGATGGTGACATTCAGGTAAAGCCGAGTGGATCTTTGATACTCTACTGGGGAACAGAGATCCGTGTTGCCTCAGAAGATCGATTACATAGAGGAATAGACCCGGAGCAAAGTGAACTACTTGTGCAGGGCGGAATGGCCATGGGAAGAAGCTTCGGACGTAATAGGGATCCCATAGTTTTTCAGGAGATAGAAACAGGAGAATCTTGGTACGGATTGATTATTGATCCACAGGTAACTGCTGTGATTAAAATCCCAGATGGTGCTCTTGAATTACAGGGGGCGAGCGCTGGATTAGTGATAGCGGGTGTGGTATCAGGGGATGGAGGGTTGCGGTTGCGCGGATTACAGCTTGACGACACGCCTCAGGGAGCCCGCGCCGGCAACGGAGATGGACAACTACAACCCGGCGAGTCGGTCCAATTAATCGTGGAAGTGGATAATGGGTTGTTGACCACTTATGAGGAAGTGAGAGTATCGCTGCATTGGGATAAAGATCAATTAACCCCTACCTGGGAGGATGGAAAAAACCAGGGGTACCTTACCCGACGCTTCGATATACCCCCTGGAGGAAGACGCCGTCTGGAATTCCCCGTTTATACCCTAAATCCGGAAGCTATTCCGGGAGAGGAAGTGGTTATAGAGGTCCAGCTACAGGGGAGCAGAGAGCAGATAAAAATACCCATACAACCCATATCCGAATCCCTGCCCAAGGTAGCTGTGGGGATGGTCGGAAGCGGAAAGATAGTTAATAATCAGGCCGTAGCCTCTGCGGATGAAGAGATACCTGTAGAAGTAGAAATATCTGAGGGAGAAGTAGCGGCGCTTGAATTAGTGGCCTTCAGTCCAACGCAAAGGAAGATAATTGACGAATTCTCCCTGGAACCTCAGCCTAATGGAATATTTCTTGGCTATGTAAAGATGCCTGAAGGAACATCCGTGATGCTTGTACCTCGGGTGCATAGTTCGACGGGGTCTGTGTTCTTTGCTCCATCTTCGCTGCAACTGGATGTGCCTTTTGCACAGTGGGAACCGGTCTTGGTGGGTGGGTATGAGGACCAAGCCTCTCGGCAACTTATGGAGGAAGTGCTAGCTACTCGAGAAATAAAGACCAATTTCCTTTCTACCAGCCAGGAGGAGCTATGGTGCGATGCCCTTCTTAGGCAATATATGGGAGAGGGAAAAGCGGTAGTCTGGATGAGTGGTAGAGGAAACACTTCAATACACCAAGCGCTGACCCGCTTTCTGGAACAAGGTGGCAATGTACTGGTTGTTAGCCGTTCTTTTCATCAAAACTTGCCTGAAGAATTGTCCTCTGCACTTGGATTTGAAGCGATCCAGCCTGCCTCTCTTGTGCCGTTGTATAATGCTACAACAGGTGAGAAAATATCCCAGGCTGTGTCGCACTTGGTATTCAATCAACTTACTTCCTCAGCTGAACCCTATTTGCTCGATGGGAACGACCAAGTGGCAGGGCTGCGCTTGGATGATGGGACATACCGTGTGGTATATCTTCCCTTTGGGTTGAGCCACATGGAGAGCGAAACACGCAATCAGTTGGTAAATGAGAGCATGGATTTCCTACTCCAGATTTCTCATCCTCAATTGAGCGTGCAGGTGCTTGGCGTAGACCCACTACAGTCACAGATGACACTACAGCCACGGCTGTTGATCGAGAACAGGGGAGGCCGGCGTTCAGAGGACTTCCAAGCAACCTATCAGATCCTAAATAGAGAGCAAGTAGTAGCTGAGTTCGTTTCTATCCAACCTTTTTTGGATGCTGGAGAGGTACGGGAAATAAGCATGCCGACCTGGGAACCCAAAGAGGAAGCAGATTATACGCTGAACTTCGCTTTGCAGGATGGAAGGGATCAGATAGTAAGTCCTGTATTGGAGCGTCATGTGGGATTTGTTTGCCTAGAAGGATATTTTGAGAGAGTTCCTCAGCCAGCGGACACGTTGGGCAATGGAGCTGGATTTTTCGACTATGATAATGATGGGGATCTGGATCTTTACCTGGTGCGCCTTGGAGTTGCCAATAAACTCTACCGAAATGATGGATCGGAATTTACTGAGGTAGGGAGATTAGCTAGAGTGGATGATGGAGATAAGGGACGAGGATTTGCTATCGGGGATTATGATGGGGATGGCGATTTAGATCTTTATATAGTAAACCAAGGAAAAAGTAAAGAGAGTGGCATGAATCGCCTTTTTCGCAATGAGGGGGATGGGTACTTTGAGGATATCACAGAAGAGCTGGTCGTGGATAAAGGAGATACAGAAGGTTTAGCAGATTCGGGTTCAGGGCGAAGTGCTGGATTTTTCGACTTTGATAATGATGGGGATCTGGATCTTTACCTGGTCAATGCCGCTTTTGCAACAACAGGGATGAATCGACTCTATCGCAACGATAGAGGTCATTTTACAGAAGTAGCCGGCTTGGTGGGCTTAGATGATGCTTATAATGGCAGAGGATTGGCTATTGGGGATTATGATAATGATGGCGATCCAGATCTTTACGTGGCTAATCACTGGCACAGCAAGCTCTATCGCAATGAGGAGGGTAATTTTAAGGATGTCGCAGGAGATATGGAAACAGCCCCTCCCGAAGTAGGTGCTCTCTTCGGGGATTATGATGGGGATGGGGATCTGGATTTGTTTATCTCCAATGAGAGCGGGGAAAATATATTATGGCGTAATGATGGGCCGCCAGGTGATTTATTGAGAACGCCGGAGCTTGTCCACTTTACCAAGGACAGCCAAGTAGACCTGGGGGGGCATAGTGTAGGCTCTGCCTTTTTTGACTATGATAACGATGGCGATTTGGATCTGGCTCTAACAGGGGCTGATTCAACAGGAAAAGGCGATCAACTCTATCACAACCGGGGAGATGGAAATTTCATTGAAATAGGGAACCTGTTGGGTTTACGATCTGAAAGCAATGGACGTGCATTGACTTGGGGAGACTGGGATGGAGATGGTATGCAGGATGTGCTGATAGCGGATGCCCAACAAACCACGTTTTATCGAAATAGGTTGAAACTAGCATCATGGCTACAGATTGAATTGCAAGGGGTAGCAAGCAATGTGCATGGATTAGGGGCTCGTGTAGAACTGCATGCGGATGGCCAGCAACAGATTCGGGAACTACAGTCAAGCTATGGGTATGGTAGCCAGGTGCAACCATGGTTCCATTTTGGGTTAGGAGAAGTTTCTCAGGCCGACTCTCTACGGGTGATATGGCCCGATGGGGAGCAAAGTATTTGGACCGGCATACAGGGGAATCAGCGTTTACGGTTGCTGCATCCTCAAATGGCAACGGCGGTTGAGGAGGAATTGAGTGTGCCAGAATCTTTTCTTTTAATGGAAAACTATCCTAATCCATTTAATAGTGAAACAATGCTTCGCTTTTCTTTATCAACCCGTGCGGATGTGGATCTTTCCATTTTCAATTTAGCGGGTCAGAAGATAATGACACTGATAAAGGATATGCGTGAAGCAGGAACATATACAATGCATTGGATAGGGCGAGATGATAGCGGTCGGGAAATGAGTAGTGGAATATATATATGTAGATTGCGGACGGGGCAGCAGGTGGCAATACAGAAGCTGGTGTTAATAAAATGATTCCCATGTACAGCTTCATGAAGGGCAGTACCATAGCAGCATATCCCAACCGGTGCGCATACTCAACTTGATTGGGTTTCGGGGTACCACCCATCAGATGAAATCCTACCTGTTTCTATCCCTCCTTCTCTTGAGCAGTCCCTCTCTAACGCTTGCTCGCGATTTTCTTTGCGCCGGTTCCCTATCCAAAGAGCAGATAGGGATGGACCCAAGAGGAGCAACCAAACTCGCTCGGTTGCGTGTCGAAGGCACCCGAAACGCCATCGTCCTCTTTGCCCAATTCGCTGATGAAGAACCCGGTTGGGGGCAAGTGCCGGAGTGGAGTGAGGATATTTTCGATCCAGAGCTAACCGGTAGCTTCTCTCATTTCTATGATACGATGTCGTTTGATCGACTCCGTGTGAGGGGAGAGATTGCCCCCCAGCTATACGCGTCTGAGCATCCGGCATCCTTTTTTCTCTCCGAAGATTCTATCACCCCTGGGCGTTTCGGCAAATTCAACGGGGAGATACTTCAACAGGCAGATGAAGACATCGACTTTTCCCAGTACGACAATGACGGGTTCGACGGAGTGCCTAACTCAGGGGATGATGATGGTTTTGTAGATATTCTTTTTGTCATTATACCTTCCGCGCCTAACAACTTCCTGCTGGGTCCGGCGACGGGCATTGCCGAACTGGGTTTTTTTGTGAGCTTCGAGACCAACGATCTCGGCGTGAATGGAGCCCCGATCCGAATCTCCCCCCGGTCCGGAACGATCCAGCAGGGACGCTCTTTTGCCGAAGCGGTGGGAGTAACCTGCCACGAATATGGACATGTGCTGGGCTTACCCGATTTCTACAACACAGGTTTTCTACAGAAGAAAGATGCTCCTCCTGAAGAGGATTCTGCGGGAATCGGTGCCTGGGGATTGATGGGTTGGGGAGCGTTTGGCTGGAATGGGAATGATGGCCCGAACAGTTTCTGCGCCTGGAGCCGGATGCGATTGGGCTGGGTTGCCCTAGTAGACATTTCCGCGCAGGAGGAGGAGATCCGTCTGGAAGATATCGGTCTACAAGGACAGGTTTTCAAAGTGCCGTTGACCGGGGGGGAGTATTTCCTATGTGAATATCGACGCCGCAGGAGTACTCATTATGATCGCAATATCCCCCGAGAAGGCTTGTTGATCTGGCATATCTCCTGGCAACCCAGTGAGAAGGGAAAACCGGGACGATGGGTCGTGGATCTGGAATGCGCCGATGGCCGATGGCAGGATGCGGGTTATCCATTGGGACAAAATCCGGACAATCGGCACGGTGGAGATAATCTGGATTTCTGGGCGCACAATCGAGGTTACCGCGAACGTCATGGCGGCAATCTCGGCGATGCAACCGATCCCTTTGATGGGATGCACTACCAGGCCTTTACCCAGGAGACCAATCCAGATTCCCATAGTGAAGACGGAGGTTTTTGGACCCGCATAGAGGGGATCCGTCTGGAAGAAAGTGAAGCTATAATGCAGGTCCAGATTCCCCCTCTGCTCATCGATGTACGGAATTTCAACATAGCAGACGCTGACGGAGATGGGATTCCTGTGGCCGGTGAAAGTCTTGCCTGTCGGTTTATGCTGGTCAATGAAGGAGTGCATGATGTAGGTGAATTAACCGTACACTTGAGAACAGATGACCCATTAATGAGAATTACTGGTTCAGAAGCTCAGTTCCATGGACTTGCCGTGGGAGAGCAATCATCCAGCGGTAGCGGGGTCAGGTTCTTTCGCTTCAGCTTTGAACCAGATTTTGCCGGCAGTCACACTGCCGCACTATTCATAGAGATCAACGCCGGTGATTCGCGGATAATCAGACATGAAGTTTCCGTCACGGCGGTATCTCCTAGGCAGTCTGTCCAGGAAGTAGTAATCATCGATTCCCTGGGTAATGAAGATGGCCAGGCACAGGCAGGGGAATTCATTCGAATCGGCCTGAGTCTGTCGGGGGATTATCCGGAGTTATTACAGGCGTTCACGTTTCATCTGCATCCGCTGAGTGAAGGGGTGGTTCCCATCGGCGACACGGCGATGGTTTTCAGTCTCGAAAAAACACCCGCCATGAGCCGATATGCGCCGGAATTTCTCCTGTCGTCGAGCTTGATGCCTGGTACCCAGCTGAACTTTGAGTTCGTCGTGAGCAGCCAACACGCAACCTGGCGAGATACGCTGTCCATACGGGTGCAGGATGGATGGGATCCAAGCCCGCCGCGAGTGATGCAATTCCGTCTGACCCATCAGGATCATGTCATCCGCATTACCTTGCCAGAGAGCCAGATCCTGGAGGGGAGCCAGATCCGATCCGCGTGGGCCATGGTCTACACGTCGAATGATACCACCCAGCTTGCTCAGATTCCGCTGCGAAAGCAGGACAGACACTACGAAGGCACCTGGGTTGCTCCAGGATCAGGCGACTACCTAATCGAGGTGGGAGCTGAGGATGTCTGGGGAAATCGGGGACACAGTGCTCTACAGACGTTTTCCATGCAGATACCTCTTCCGGTTTCCGATGCCCATACGGGTGCCTGGCAATCCCTTGAACTGTTGGACCAACGATGGCAGGTGGACGTGAAGGGGTTGGCATTTGCCCCCGGCAACCCACAGATACTCTATGCCACCACACCGTATGGGGTCTGGCGGAGTGAGGATAGGGGTGAGCACTGGAGTCCCACGGGGATGATGGTCGGCAGAGACATTCTGGTGGATTCAGTGGATCCCTTCACTCTCTACACCTCGGGATCAGAAGTGCTCACAAGCTCTGATGCAGGGATGACGTGGGAGTCCATCCCTGTGCCTGGCTCTGACGCTTACCTCTTGGCCACTGACCCGGTCCATCCGGGAAAATTATATGGGGTGCATAGCCATAGTCTGGTGATCTCTGAGGATTACGGTCGATCATGGCAGGAGACCCCAGTCCGGGACATCGAGTTCGTGTTGGTGCACCCCACACATCCCGGGGTTATTTACGCAGGAAGTAGATGGGATCCTGTGCACACATCGTCTCCTGGATTCCTCTACCACAGTGCAGATGGGGGAAAATCCTGGACCCACCAACCCCTCGACCGTGTATGGAGGAGCATCACCGTGGACCCGCACCGCCTACAGGGGTTATATGCGACCGTGAGAGAGGTAGATCCACACCATTCACAGGGATCATATGCAACCCAGGGGAATGCCATCTGGTACAGTAACAACAGCGGAAATAACTGGGAAAGGGTCCAGGTTGTAGAAGCCAGGGGAGGAGTACTACGCCTGGTAGCCCATCCGCAGCATCTGGGATTACTCTTTGCCTGGAACTCGAACCAGGCCTTTCGATCCCGGAATGGCGGGATAACCTGGGAGCCTATCTCTGTGGGATCAGGCGTGAACCGTATTGAGCGCATCCTGCCCCATCCTCAAGCACCGGATCAGGTTTTCCTGATGGGAGTAAATACGCTCAACCGCAGGTTGCTCCTGCGTGTCGAAGATCAAGGCAATACCTGGGCAGAAGTCCCGGCTCCTGAGGTCTCCGCTTCAGTGGGGACGGTCGTGTTCGATGCAAAGGGAACGCTTTATGCGGGATCCGGCAGCAAAGACAAGAAAGGTTGGCTGCAGCCGGTTGTTTTTACCAGTACGGACGGAGGTACGAACTGGGGAAAACAGACCGATGATGAAATGGGATCGTTTTCCTCGACTTTCTTATCCATCATCGACGTATTGTTCCAGGACCCGACCCAACCAAAAGTTATGATCGCCCATCTGGGTGCATCCTATACATATAGCTCAGACGCCGGCAAAACCTGGAACAGAATCAGCAGGATCTCAGGAGTGGGAGCACCCGATTCGTATTCGGTCATCATCTCAGCCCCACAGGATGAGGGGGTTTACTACATCGCTGGCCACGGTGTGGGCATTCGGCGTAGCGCCAATGATGGCCGCACATGGGATGTTCGGCATAGTGGATTATCGGAAGATCGAAACTCGGTTCCCGATATTGGTGCTTTTGTCCTGAACCCTCGCCATCCTGAGACTTTGTATGCTTCTCTCCGAGATAGTATCTGGAAGAGCAGGGATGCAGGTCTGAGCTGGGAGTACGCCGGGCAGGTGCAAGGAGGCCAGAAAATCTCGGCCCTGGCGATGCATCCTCTGGATTCTGCCCGGTTGTGGGCCGCAACCTTGGAAGGACTCTACATTTCAGAGGACCAGGGACGAACGTGGGATAGGCGTGTTCCTCTGGAGCCCAGTCCCATCTTCAAACCCAGGATTCGTTTTGCTCCACAGGATCCCGCCCAAATCTATTTCGTCACAGGTCAAAAGCTGCTCGAGACGAGAGACGCCGGCAAGTCCTGGCGTGTGATTAGCGATGATCTGGCTGGATATCCTTGGATCAATGATGTGGCCGTGGATCCGTTCGATCCAGCGATGGTGTATGCAGCCACCCCGTGGGGTGTGTACCGATGGAATTCCTGGCAGCTAGGAACGGTTATAGACGAGAGATACAGCTTTAGACCAACGGCTGTTTCGCTTGAGCAGAATTACCCTAACCCGTTCAACGGGCAGACCACCATTGCTTACAAGCTTCCACAAGCAGCCTCAGTGGAACTAACCATCTATAATATGGCTGGCCAACGTATTAAAAATGTGGTCGACAAGAAACAGTCGGCAGGACGACACCAGGTTTTTTGGGACGGAACAGATGAAGATGGAAGAAGGGTTGGTAGCGGGGTGTTCTTCTGCCGTCTGTCCACAGATATCCAGGGGCAAACACGACGGATGGTGCTCATCCGGTAGAAGGAAGGGGTCATGGCAAAGAAAAGGACGGCGAAAAGAAGCGTGTCCGCGGAGGAGAAAATCGACGACGAATGGATGACCGGAAAAATCTATCTCAACATGAAGTGCGAATAAAGTGCGATATTCTCCAGTAAAGCAGACAGTCTCAAGCGGCTATTGCGAGCCCATCTTGTTCGAATTGAGCCGGGGAAAGTAAGAGGAAATACGCGTGCAGGAGAAAATGGAGGGCAAGGAGATCGCCTCTTTACTTCGGGGAAAGTTGGCGCATATTATCTATCCGGTAATTCGCGTCCACCTATACAGAAAAAGAGGAGCACCCGATGAAAAGAAAGGTAGCCCATTCCCCATCCCCATTTCTGCCCCCCTACAACCCGACGAGAGTCTGGCCTTCTGGTCGGCCATGAGCCCCTCCTGCGGTCACAGGTAGTCAAGAAAGTCTGGGCTTATATCAAAGAGCATGGGTTACCCTCGCCTTTTCTAAGGCGAGACATCACTATCCTACCAGGATTTTTGGGGCGGTGCCTCGTTTCCCTGTTGGATGCCTCAGTTTGTCTCCTGGTGGAAGAACGGCTTGAACATTGCCGTTCTTCCACCAGAGGATTCATACTCATTGCCGAATGCTACCCAGACATCAACCTCTATCGAGAATCGTCCCTGGTATATGGCATCAGGGCGAGATAGCGGGCTCGTTTGATGGCAGTCTGTACCAAGTTCTGCTGCTTCCTACTGGCGCCTGTGCGTCTGGCGGCCTCGATTTTACCAGTGGGACCAATGAAAGTGATCAGCACGTCGAGGCGCTTGTAGTCAATTTCCTCAGGTTTGAGCTTTTGGACCTTTTCACGACGGTGGTTGCGATAATCAGCGATGCGGTTGCCTCCTTGTTTGTAAAACTATTTGCTGCGGGAACACGAATAGTTAATAGTACGTGAGGAGGGCGAATAGGTCAAACCAGAACAAATACTTAACAGAAACGGAAGTACCTCTCCGATCCGAAGCACAGTTGGCTCTGGCGCGTAAGGTGTTTGATGAGAAGATCAATCTTCCTATTCCTTCTCGATTACCCCGGTTTCCCAATTTATAGTCTGCCGGGGATCTGCCGCCGCGATCTCACGCGAGCGGATCGGCAAAGCTGATCAGATCCACCTGCTGTTTGACCCTTTCTTCTGAATTGACCTGCGGATTTTCTATCCAGGGGGCCGTGTAGAGTCTGCCCTCGGGATGGACGGCGAGGCTTTGCGTCATGGTGGGATAGCGTCCGTCCTCCAGGCGCAAAACCCCGTGGTCCAGGTACTGGCCGGTGCGCAGGGAATAGGTGATCAGGTGAAGGGTCTCATCCACCTTTCTGCCGTCCTCGGCCTGAAGACCGTAGGTGCCGGTAAGATAGTACAGGGTTTCGCAGTCCGGTCCCGGCGCAAAGCTGAGATACCCGTAGCGGAAGGGCTCAAAACGACCGTTTTTCCGCAGCTCGTCCGCGGTGATGCGCTCCAGGATCTCCACCTCGCCAGCCGCGGGATCGAAGGAGAACAGAAACCCAGACTTGGGATGCACGGCGTAGAATTTGCCGCGCTCATTGTGCCAGAACGCTTTGCGCCAGTGATACCCCTGGTGGCCGGGCTCATGGGGGTCCCAGTGCCCGAAGATCTCCCGCTGTAGACTCACGCCGGTGGATTCGATCCGGTCCGCAGCGTAGCTGTAGCGCTTCATCTCGCCATCGGCATTGGTGAAGTACACGGAGCCGTCTTTGGGGAGGACGCCCAGGCAGCGGCACAGGCAATAATAGGTCTCCCCCTCTCCCAACTCGCCCTGGCCGGATACCTGGCCGAGGTTCTCCAGTCTATTGGTTTCCAGGTCGTAGTAGATGAAGAAGCCGCGCGGCCAGGTCAGGCCGTAGAGTCGCCCGCGCTCGCTATCCATGCTCATGGTCAGGATTCCCTCCCCTGCGGGCGCTTTGGCCAGGTCGGTGAACTTCCCGGTGGCCATCTCGTAGGAGATGAAGTGGCCGCCCGGGTAGGGTTTGTATCCGGGGGGCGCCTCGGCCGGTTCCTCCTTGTTGTTGCTCGACGGCTTGTAATATCCGTAGTGCGTGGCGAAGTACAGCGTTCCCCGATGTTCGTAGTACGGGGAATGGGACTTGCCCTGGGGGACACTCTTGGTGCCGGCCTCACCCACGATCTCTCCGAGGCTGCCCATACAGGCCGGCTCGCTTCCCGGGGCCAGACGATAAACGCGGGCGTGGGTGTCGATATCGTGGGAGCAGAGAGTGTAGAACAGGCTGCCGTCACTTACCAGGGAAAGGGAATCGAAATTGGAATCGCATTCCTTGAAATTCGAGGGATGGAGGGTGGCGGTTATGGTCGCATCCGGGGTACTCTTCACTGTTTCCATGCGGTCCTCCTGTAGTGGATATTAGTTCTGTCTGGACGTCCGTTTTGCCAGTCGCTCAAGTAAAACGTATTGAAAAAATGCAGGAAGGAAAACCGCAGTTGACACTCACAGAGGGGGGGGCTATGATTCACCCGGTGGGCGGAACGGGACCGGGTGGGTTCGTCGAAGTTGGCTATTTCGGTGCATAGTTGGGATTCGTAGCGAAAAGCAGGAGGGATAGTATGCAGATTTTTGATCGTTACGCGGATCTTCTCGAATCGATCGACAAAAAGGGGCACGAAGCGAGGACACTCGGCTGTGCTCCGGACGGAGCGCCCGTGGTCTGCATCAAGGCTGGGGGAGAGAAGGAGCCGGCCATTTTCATCAGCGCCGGAAGTCATTCGACCGAACAGGCCGGCGTCAGCGCCGCGGTGGAACTGATCGACCGGCTCGAAACCGAGCACCAGGTCTACGTGATCCCCAGTCGCGATCCGATGGGCATGAATGGATTCGCCTATGCTCTGGGTTTGAGTCTGGGAGAGGAGCCGGCCCTGGATTCGGTCGCGGATGTCGAAGAACTGCTCGGGGAACGGGGGGAGGTGCTTTATGAGGAAGAGGAGATGCTGCTGGTCGCCATCGGCGAGTACGGGTACTCGACTCGCGGTCTTCTCGGGCGATTTGCGCGCGGCGCGAGCGTGCTGGAGTCCCTCAAAGGGCGGCGCATTTTCTTTCCTTCGCGTAACCAAGACGTGGAAGGGACAGCCCCTTGCCAGCGGGCGTACACGCTGATCGTCAGTCCGGAGGGGGAGGTGCTGCACATCAATCGCTTCCACGACACCCCCTGGGCGCCGGTGGAGGTGAGTTGCACGCGGCGCCTGATGGCCGAAATTCGCCCCGGCCTCACGCTGGACCTGCACGAACACGGTGGGGATGCATTCTGGTTTTCGGCTCGTCACCAGCGGAATGACGAGGACGAGGTGTGGGAAGGGCGCATGGCCGATGCAATGATCCGTGCCGTGGCCCGGTCCGGAGCGGCGCTGGCGCCGGAGGACTATCTTCCCGGGTCGTTCTTCACCAGGGGAGAGCGCGGCGTTTTCTGGCTCAATCCCCAGACGCGGGGGGAAGGATTGAATCTGGCCGATTTCGCGGCGAGCGTATACGGTCCATCATTTACCATCGAGACGGGTATGCGGGCGGATTTTCAGCACCGAGTGCGCACGGCCATACTGGCGGCGCAAACCGCGGTAAAAATTTTCGAAGAGCGCTACGCATGATTAGCAGCCCTTACTCAGGTGTGCTTTGCATTAATGCTTCAATCCGCATCAAGTCGGGATGCTCAATCCCCTTGTCTCTGAACTTCTCAAAGTCTTCAAGCACAACTTCCCCGAAGGTTTGTCTTCCACCGTTGATCTTCACATCCTTGTTTCCATGGTAGATCTCCCTGGCTTTCTCGTACTGATCGGTGAATAGGTAGCCGTGTGCCAGATTGATCTCAATCCACACCTGCGTGGAATCCGATTCGAGCCCTCTTAGCGATGCTGAGATAGCATTGAGATTGTTCCCGTCGAGTAGCTCAAGGAGAGCAAGATCGCCACATGCGATAGCCAGCTCACGCTTTAACGCCTCATTCTGCATATCATCCTCAACCAGATCCCCATAGGCATCCACAGCCCTGCGACACGCAATCAGTGCCCTGTTGTTCTGTCTCAATTCCATATACGAGCGGCAAGCACTCATCTGATTATTGGCCGCGTAGAGTGAAAGCGCTCTTGGATTGCCAGGATCCATATCCAGAGCTTGCGACAAACTGCCACGAGTATTCCTTTCGACCATCAAATCGACGTATTCTGGCACTTCAATGGAGAAACCAGGAGCGATCGTGCGTCGGCTCTTGTCTGCAAAGAACCAGCTGATTATTCCTGCCGCGGGATCGTCCTTTCCCGTACGGACGACCTCTTCTTTGAAGTTACTGATCTTCTCTATCTGGTTTTCCATTCGAACCATCGTCCCCTGCTCATTTAGGCGGTACCCGCCTACTACTTCACCCCATCTTGCCATCAAGGAAGAGGGCTCTACGAAAGAGAAGAATTCCCACAGCCGCGCTGTGCCATCCCACGAAGCGGTTACCACATAGCGACCATCAGGACTGAACGCGGCTGTAACTACTGACCTTTCGTGCATCATCGGTTGTCCCGCGGGCACCCCCGTAGCTGCGTCCCACACCCGCGTCGTGCCATCCCACGAAGCGGTTACCACATAGCGACCATCAGGACTGAATTGGGCTGTAGCCACCGCCCCTTCGTGCATCATCGGCTGTCCCACGGGCACTCCCGTAGCTGCGTCCCACAGTCGTGCCGTGCGATCCACAGAAGCGGTTACCACATACCGACCATCAGGACTGAACGCGGCTGTGGCCCTTTCATCTCCGTGCATCATCGGCTGTCCCACGGGCACTCCCGTAGCTGCGTCCCATAGCCGCGTCGTGCCATCCTCAGAAGCGGTTATCACATAGCGACCATCAGGACTGAACGCGGCTGACCGCACCCTCCCTTTGTGTCTCATCGGTTGTCCCACAACCACACCGGTAATCGCATTCCACATCCGTGCCGTGCGATCCACAGAAGCGGTTACCACATAGCGACCATCAGGACTGAATGCGGCTGTAATCACCACACCTCCGTGCATCATCGGCTGTCCTACAGCGACTCCCGTAGCTGCCTCCCACACCTTCGCCGTGCTATCCCACGAAGCGGTTACCACATAGCGACCATCAGGACTGAATTGGGCTGTAGCCACCACATCTCCGTGCATCATCGACTGCCCTACGGCCATTCCCGTAGCTGCCTCCCACACCCGTGCCGTGCTGTCCCACGAAGCAGTTACCACATAGCGACCATCAGGACTGAATTGGGCTGTAGCCACCAGCTCTTCGTGCATCATCGGCTGTCCCACGGGCACCCCCGTAGCTGCCTCCCACACCCGCGCCGTGCTATCCGACGAAGCGGTTACCACATAGCGACCATCAGGACTGAACGCGGCTGTAGCTACTGCTTTTTCGTGTATCATTGGCTGTCCCACGGCCGCACTCGCTACCATCTCCCACACCCGCGCCGTGCCATCCTCAGAAGCAGTTACCACATAGCGACCATCAGGACTGAACGTCGCTGACCACACCCTTCTATCGTGTATCATTGGCTGTCCCATAGCCACTCCCGTAGTCGCGTTCCACAGCCGCGCCGTGTTATCCACAGAAGCGGTTACTACATAGCGACCATCAGGACTGAATTGGGCTGTAATCACCACACCTCCGTGCATCATCGGCTGTCCCACAGCCACTCCCGTAGCTGCATCCCACACCCGCACACCATCCCACGAAGCGGTTACCACATAGCGACCATCAGGACTGAACGCCGCTGTAGTCACAGTCGAGCCTTTGTGCATCATCGGCTGTCCCACGAGCACTCCCGTAGCCGCGTTCCACAGCCGCGCCGTGTTATCCTCAGAAGCGGTTACCACATAGCGACCACCAGGACTGAACGCGGCTGACCACACCCTTCTTTTGTGTCCCATCGGCTGTCCCACAGCCGCGCTGGTAATCGCATTCCACACTCGTGCCGTGCCATCTTCAGAAGCGGTTACCACATAGTGACCATCAGGACTAAACGCGGCTGTTTCCACCCGTCCTTCGTGCTTCATTGGCTGTCCCACGGCCATTCCCGTAACCGCGTCCCACACCCGCGCCGTGCTATCCCGAGAAGCGGTTACCACATAGTGACCATCAGGACTAAACGCGGCTGCTTCCCCCCGTCCTTCGTGCTTCATTGGCTGTCCCACGGCCACTCCCGTAACCGCGTCCCACAGCCGCGCCGTGCCATCTTCAGAAGCGGTTACCACATAGTGACCATCAGGACTAAACGCGGCTGTTTCCACCCGTCCTTCGTGCTTCATCGGCTGTCCCACGGCCATTCCCGTAACCGCGTCCCACACCCGCGCTGTGCTATCTGCAGAAGTCGTTACTACATAGTGACCATCAGGACTAAACGCGGCTGTAGTCACCTCCCCTTCGTGCCTCACAACTGCAACTGGAAGGAATAACGTTTTGTTGATTAACAGATTTGCCAGAAAGACAGCCGATGGTTGGTGACTACCTTGCCGTATGGCGCGAGACAGATAAGCCAGGGCCTGCCCGTCCTTTCCCTCTCGCAGCAGACTATGGGCCTGTGAGAAATCAGACTGGGCAAGCGTTTGCACGGCAATGGCTCTTTGGCTTTCGGCTTCGGTTCGTTCTCTCAAAGCCCAGAATGTGAACCCCAGCAGCGCCAGGAAGACGGCCGCAATACCCGATGCAACCATTCGTATCTTCCGCTTCCGCAGGCGACCTATTTCCCGCCGACTGTCATCCAGGAAAGCCTGCTTCGCACGACTCAAATGCAGCCGGCTCTCATACACCTGCACATCCGCAAGCGTTTGTTCATCCAACAGGGAGTCACGGCTTTCGTATTCCCGATACCGATTGTCCACAATCTGGCGTATCTCCACTAAATCCTTCTCCAGCCCTGTCATCCACGTGTGAATCTGCACTGCCAGGCTGTCGTGACGCAGCTCATACAGGTGGTTGTCCGCATCTTCCCGGAGCACCCGGCTGTCGATCAACTGGTTCAGGATCGTGCGCAGGTCCGCTTCTGGAATCTTTTCCCCGAAATTCTCCGCGCGCTCCGACAGCTCCCTCAAGCCCAGAACTTGCTTCGTTCCTTCCGACGTCACCATTGCCTTCAGCACCTGCCGCACCGGCTCCGGGTCTTCAAATTCAGCCAGCCGACTCTCGATGAACCCCCTCAGGATATCCCGCACCCCCCCCTGGGACCGATACAGTTCCACAGTGATATCCGGAGCGGCTGAATCCACCTTCACGGCCTGCTGGTAGAGCGTGTCCATCACCACCTGGAGATACGGCAACTCGATCCCCCCGCCTTCACGGCCCAGATCCTCTAGCAGGATGCGCGATACATCGCGCTCCACCCGCACACCACACGCCTCGCAGGGCCCTATCACCGCCTCCTCAGCCTGCTCCTGCGACATCCTCCGCACCCAGTAGCGATTGCTCAAGATCTCCGGCACTACGGACTCCAGTTCCGTCAACTGGGCGAGATACTCCTCCCGGACAGCCAGCACCACACCCAGGTCGAGGCGCGCCGTGACCCAGCGCTGCAACTCGCGCGCAAATGTCTGCCGCATTGTGTCGGTTTGCTGAATGAATAGTTCCTCGAACTGGTCGTAGAAAATGACCAGCATCTTCCCCAGGCGATAACAAGCCTCTCGCAGCATCTCTACCGAATCCTCCGGCAGAACGGCTCCCCTAACCCGTCTGGACAGCTCTTCCCTCAGCGCACCCAGCGGATCGACCGCTGCGCGCACGACCACGAATTCAGCCTGCTCCGCTGGTATTTCTGAGCCCAACCCGCACTGCACCAGCGAGGACTTGCCCGATCCAGACTCTCCGTAGACCACCGTCATTCGATGTCCATAAAACCGCGCATATAGCTCTTTTACATCGGCATCCCGACCAAAAAATAGGCCCCGATCCTCCACCGTATACGGGTCCAGGAACTTGAACGGGTTGCGTCGTTCCTGCGGCGCTGTCCTGTCCAAGTCTGTCGTCGCAAATAGATCTTCCAGCGAAGCGTCTTCGGATGCGCCCTCGAACTCACTCATCTCTCTGCCTCTGTATAGTGAACAGCTTCAGAATCAGATCGATCTCTGTCTCGATATCCTCTGCCCGGAGGCAGTCGCTCGACGCAAATAGCCCCCCGTGCTTGCAGCCTGTATAGTGCACCTTGCGGGGAGAGTCATACCCATTGAAGAAGAAGATATCCGGCGCATCACCGGCTTCCGCTTCGAATACTATCAGAGGGTCCAGGTTCAGATTCTGAAGGTTGTCCTCGTACTGGAGAATCACCACGTTCGTATCCCGGTAACTAGAAAACCTGGGCCGGCTCCCCTCAAACTCAGTCGAGGGACCGACTAAATCCATGATCCGGTGCAAGAAAAGGGGATGGGCATTCCGTTTCTTAGTTACCTCGACCGCCGTCACATATCCCAGCGATGCCTCCTGGAGAAACCGCAATTCTTCCAGCAGACTCGTGAGTAACGCGTATGTAGTTTCGCATAGCCTTGTGAAATCTTGAATGCGGAAGGCCTGAATCTTGTCGTGGCTCAAGCCGTTCCGGGTCTCCACTAGCTGGTCCAGACATTCCTTGGCCTGGGTCTCCTTCCCGTCGTCATCGTAGAACAGCGTGCTCAGGGCCGGCACCACAAGTTCGCTCCCCTGCTCCTTTAGCCACCTCAGGCCCTCGCGCCCAAAGTGGATCCACGTTCCGAAAGCCGGCCTCCGGAACTGTTTCTCAAAACCACCCCCCAGGCTTTTCGGAAGGGACAAATCGCTGTCTGCTTCAAGCATCCTTCGGCATTCAGCCAGGGTCACCACGCCCACGAAACGGGCGATTCGCTCTGCGGTTTTCAGAATATATTGCAGCCGAAGCGGCCCAGGGTCCATGCATTCATCTGTCCGCAGTGTCTTGTATACCGATGCAATTGGATAGGGAAAGTAGTCCACTACCTTCCGATTGAATGCTTCTTCCATATCGCCCTCCTTTCACAACTTCACTCTGGGCTCTTCATAATGGCATAGCGGATTGGCTCTGTCAATATCGGGCATTTGCACGGATATCTGTCACTTCGCCGTAAGTGTCCTGTGATCTCACTTATAGCAAATCGTGCGGACGCCCTGAGGCTTTGGTGGTCATCTTGCACATGTGAAAGGCTTGGTTGCGATGGAACGCCGATCCCGATTTGGGGGACGGTTCGGATGGGTAAGACGGGGAAGAAGATCGAGATCCTTCATTCACCATCGAGACCGGGTCGTCGAGCGATGCCACCGGGTGTTCTGAGCTATTCCTATCTACCTATATGTTGCTTGACGCTCCCTGGTAGCGGCTGTACCTTTCCTGCGCATTGGGCACGAGAGATGGTAAC
>Ga0233437_1002232_pt1 | contig 30396 bp, 34 predicted proteins | sample SI_122_August201_FD_182714 | JGI IMG/M metagenome (GOLD analysis project Ga0233437, IMG submission 182714) | Seawater microbial communities from Saanich Inlet, British Columbia, Canada - SI_122_August2016_200_MG | ecosystem: Environmental > Aquatic > Marine > Inlet | place: Canada: British... | reverse complement strand
TTGGTTGCCTTAAATAATATAAACATTTTTAAATAATTTAAAACTTCTAACTAGTTATTCTACTGGGCCTGTAGCTCAGCTCGGATAACGTGATAAGGGTTAACACCCTATATCAACCTGTTGTGTGTTTCGTGCATTGCACTCAAGCACACAAAAATATTACATTGGGCCAGTAGCTCAGCTTGGATAGAGCGGTAAAAACAATTTAGTTGTTTCCGTAAGCCTTCTAAGCTAAAGGTCGGGGGTTCGAATCCTCCCTGGCCCACTTTTCTTTCTAAAAAATCAACTTTTATATAGATTGGAGTGTTAGATTAGGATATGAAAGAATTAATTGAATCACTTGAAATAACAGATAAAGTAGACTATTTGCTTGATACATGTTTTGTTTATTATATGTTTAACAATGACCACATAAAAAAACTAATTAGATTTTGTCAAAATAATAATGTTGGAATGACTTCGTTTAACCTTGAAGAACTTGATTTTAATCATCATAAATTAAATGGAAATACAGTTCATCATTTGAGAGATTTTCTTAAGAAAAAAAATATTTCTAGGGTAGATATTCCAGTGTTTCCTGGGAACCCTCAAGCTGAAAAAAATTACATATCTAAGTTTGACTCAGAAATCTTGAATGTTGTTAAAGACCCAAGTGATGCAGTTATGTTTGTTGCAGCATTAAAGATTGGTGCTAGTATTATTACTAGGGATAAACATCATGTGTTTACTGCAGCAGCAGAGAATTATTCTTCAAAATATAAGATTGAAGTATTGAATAATTTGCCTAGATAATTATTATAAATTGGTTGAAGATGTTCTCTAGCAATTTAATAAACTTATTATAATCTGATTATTTTCTGATTATAACTATGAAAAAAAATATACCTGGAATTATATTGTCTAAAATATTTGGAATATTAATCTTTTTTGTGATTTTATATTTTTTAAATAGATTACAAATTGACAATGAAATGTTTGTTTTGTGGTCTGGTTTTCTAAACAATAATGCCGCACTGTTTGTTGTTATGTCTTTAGTGTTTATGATAGCTGAAATATTTTTTGCATTGAATTTTCCGTTTAATTTTCCTGGACCAATATTTGCAGCATTTGCATCACTAATGTTAGTAAAATTCATCTTTAAGATATTCGTAGTGATTGATAGCGCACTAAAATTAAATATTTCATCAATATTTTCATCAATGATGTTTATGATATACCCATTGGTATTTGTTTTGGTAATTGCAGGTGGTTACGTGACAATTTTCTCAAAGATAAAATGTAAGTCTAAGAGCAAATCTAAAAAAACAGATAAACATAAAGGATGTTGTGACGACAAATCATGGGACGAAGTTGGAGAAGATTGTAAGAAAGGATTAAGTAGTTTATTTAGAAAAATTGCTGACAGTATTGATAAAGAAAAGGAGCAATAAGTTTTATATAACAAGATTGTTTTTTTGTTTATATGAAAATCACAATAATTGAACCAATTGGTGCAAGCCAAGAAAAAATAGATGAATTTAGTAATTATCTTAAAAATTTAAATCATGAATTAATTACATATGATTCTAGACCAACAATTGACGAAGAAATAATTAAAAGAGCTTCAGACTCTGACGTTATTGTTGTATCTAATTTGCCATTAAACTCTAATGTTATATCTGCTTGTCAAAATCTTAAGATGATAAGTGTTGCATTTACTGGTTTTGATCATATTGATTTATCTGTATGTAAAGAAAAAAACATTGTTGTATGTAATTCTTCAGGATATTCAACAGATTCAGTTGCTGAATTGTCAATTGGGTTAATGATATCTGTATTAAGAAAAATTGTTTGGGGAGATAATAAAATAAGAGAACTCTCAACAAGAGAGGGATTTTTAGGAACTGAGTTAAAAGGAAAAACAGTAGGTGTTATTGGTACAGGTGCTATAGGAGTTAGAGCAATTGAACTTCTTAATGTATTTGGATGCAAGGTTATTGCATATTCAAGGACAAAAAAACCAGGGATTAATTATGTTGAACTAGATGAATTAATGTCAAAGAGTGATATTGTAACACTTCATGTGCCATTGAATGATGAGACAAAACATATGATTAACAAAGAAAGATTAGATTTGATGAAACCAAATGCTATTGTAATTAATACTGCTAGAGGTCAGGTTATTGATAATGATGCATTAGCTGATGTATTAATTAATAAAAAAATTGCAGGTGCAGGACTTGATACTGTTGACATGGAACCGCCTTTACCAAAAGATTACAAATTGTTGGATGCACCAAACACAGTTATAATGCCTCACATTGGATATGCAACATATGAAGCACTAAGTATTAGAACAGATATTGTGTTTGAAAATATTAAAAAATACTTTGATGAGGATTTTCAGAATAGAGTTGCATAATAATTTTTGAAAATAAAATAAGACTATTTTTTAGCTTTTGACAATGCCATTGCAAGAAATCCAAGACCTAGTCCAATAAAAAGGCCTCCTGCAATTTGATTTGTATAAAAACCTACACCCATACCAAGCATAACTCCTGCTGGGATGAACAATCCACTTTTATCATCAACTTTTTCTTTTTTTGGTTTATCTGTCATAAAGAGGTAATATTATTGATTGAGTATTTAATCTTTATTATTGGTGTCAATTTCTAGGTAATATTTTTTATATTTAGATTAATTTAGAAATAATATGATTAATGAAACTGAAGAGTTTGAAGAAATTAAATTTGATAACACGAATTTTTCAGAAAAAAATTTGATGTCAAAAGAATATACAAGTTGTAATTTTATTAATTGTAATTTTACATCAGCAGTTTTTATGGATTTAAAATTTATTGATTGTAGTTTTTTTAATTGTAATTTTACGTCTACAAAAATGGATGGCTGTAAATTTCAAGATACAAAATTTGATGGATGTAAATTTATGGGGGTTGATTTTAGAAGAATTGATACATTTATTTTAACATTTAAGTTTGAAAAGTGTTTGATTGATGGATGTAATTTTTCAGATTTAATATTACAGGGTGTTGATTTTTTAGAGTCAGACGTGAAAAATTGTTTTTATAGTAAGACTGATTTAACTGGTTGTACTTTTAGTGGAAGTGATTTATCAAAAACTGAGTTTCATGATTGTGATTTGACTGAGGTTGATTTTAGACAAGCAATTAATTATTCAATTAATCCAGATACTAATAAATTTAAAAAAACTAAATTTTCTAGTCCTGAAGTAATTTCATTGTTGCATTATAAAGATATTATTATTGATTGATTGGTGTATTTTTTTAAAATTGAACTCTGTTGTGTTAAGTATAAGTTATTTTAATTTCTAATTACACTGGACATCTTCACGTAAGCTATTTAAATTAATAATATTAAATTTCATTTAAACATAATCATTAAAAACAAACATTAGTTTTGTTGCTAAAGGGTATAAAAATGAAAGACATAGTAGTAAAAGGTGCAAGGGAGCACAATCTAAAGAACATTGACGTAACTATTCCTAGGGATAAGTTTGTTGTAATTACAGGTCTTTCTGGAAGTGGTAAAAGTACATTAGCATTTGACACTCTTTATGCAGAAGGTCAACGTAGATATGTTGAATCACTATCAGCTTATGCAAGGCAGTTTTTAGGTTTGATGAATAAACCAGATGTTGATTCTATTGACGGGTTAAGTCCAGCTATTTCAATTGAACAAAAAACCACTTCTAAGAATCCAAGATCTACTGTTGGTACTGTAACTGAAATTTATGATTATTTTAGATTGTTATTTGCAAGAATTGGTAAGCCACATTGTCCAGACCATAATATTAGAATTGAAGCACAGACACCTGACAAGATTGCTGACCATATTTTAAAAGATTTTAAAGATGAAGTAACAGTTCTTGCACCAATTATTAGACAAAAAAAAGGTACTTATGAACAGATCTTTAAAGATTTGAATTCTGAAGGATTTACAAGAGTAAGGGTTAACGGTGCTACATATAGAACTGATGAAGCCCAAGAAAAGCAAAGCTTTTCTGGGCACAGAAAATCTGAAAGATTTTCTAGTGAAATTAAATTAGATAGATATAAAAAACATGATATTGATATTGTAATGGACACATTAAATATAACAGATAGGTCAAGATTAATTGAGTCAATTGAAAATGCATTGGACAAAGCTGAAGGATTAGTGATTGTTAAGGATAAAGATAATGAAAGACTTTATTCAGCTAAGATGGCATGTCCTAAATGTGGGTTAGTGTTTGAAGAACTTCAACCAAGAATGTTTTCTTTTAACAGCCCTTTTGGTGCTTGTCAAAAATGTCATGGTCTTGGAATCCAGATGGATTTTGATCAAGATTTAATTATTCCGGATAAGTCAAAAGCGATTGCTGATGGTGCTGTTATGTTATATAGAAACGCAATCGATGGATGGCGCGGTCAATATTTGGGAGCGGTTGCAAAACATTTTGGGTTTTCAGTTTTTGCTCCAATTAGTGAACTTGATGAACAACAAATAAAAGTATTAATGTATGGTTCTCCTGAAAAAATTAAATTTAATATGAGTATGAAAGGTGGGGAAGCTAACTGGAGTCATAATGGTACTTGGGAAGGATTAATTCCTCAATCAGAAAGATTATTCAAACAAACTGAATCAGATTACAGGAGGAGAGAATTAGAAAAATTCATGCGAGTATCGTCATGTCCTGATTGCAAAGGTCAAAGATTAAAGAAAAAGATTTTGTCTGTGTATGTTAATAATAGAAATGTAATTGAAGTAACGGATATGTCAATTAAAGACTCAATTGCTTATTTTGATAATTTGGAACTTAATAAAAAAGATCAAGAGATTGCAAAATTAATTTTAAAAGAAATTAAAGAAAGATTAGGTTTTTTGGATAAAGTAGGATTAAATTATTTAACATTATCAAGAAATGCTGGAACATTATCTGGTGGGGAAGCTCAAAGAATAAGATTAGCAACTCAGATAGGTTCAAATTTAATGGGAGTAATATATATTTTAGATGAGCCAAGCATTGGGCTTCATCAAAGAGATAATGAAAAATTAATTGGCACTTTACATAATTTAAGAGATTTAGGTAATACATTAATAGTTGTTGAACATGATGAAGATACAATAAGAAGTGCTGATTATTTAATTGATTTAGGACCTGGTGCAGGGATTCATGGCGGAGAAGTTACTGCAATTGGAACACCAAAAGAAGTTGAGGAATCAGGGTCATTAACTGGACAGTATCTTTCTGGAAAGTTATCGATTCCTACTCCAAAACAAAGAAAAAAATCAGATAAATTTATTCATGTATTAGGCTGTGAAGAACATAATTTAAAGAAAATTGATGTGAAAATTCCAATTGGAGTTTTAACTTTAATTACAGGAGTATCTGGTTCAGGTAAATCAACAATGATTTATGATATATTGTACAAAGGTCTTAAGAAAAAAATATACAAATCAAGTGTGTATCCAGGCAAACATAAAGAAATATTTTTTGACTCAGAGATTGATAAAGTAATTGTGCTTGATCAAAGTCCAATAGGTAGAACTCCTAGGAGTAATCCAGTTACATACACTAAAATATTTGATCATATTAGAGCAATCTTTACTGCAACAACAGAGGCAAGGATGCGTGGATATAAAGCAGGTAGATTTTCATTTAATGTCAAAGGTGGACGATGCGAAGCTTGTAGAGGAGACGGTACAATAAAAATTGAGATGAACTTTTTACCTGATGTATATGTTAAGTGTGATGAATGTGATGGTAAACGATACAATGCTGAAACTTTAGAAGTTAAATACAAAGGAAAAAGTATTGCTGATGTTTTGGGAATGAGTATTGAGGAAGCATATACAGTTTTTGAGAATGTGCCAACTATTCGTAAGAAATTAGATTTATTAAAACGAGTAGGTTTAGAATATATTAAATTAGGTCAGTCATCTGTTACATTATCTGGTGGGGAAGCTCAAAGGATAAAGTTAACTAGAGAGTTATCAAAACAAGCAACTGGTAGGACATTGTATTTATTAGATGAACCAACAACGGGATTGCATTTTCATGATGTAAAAAAATTAATCAAAGTTCTTAATGACTTAGTTGATAAAGGTAACACAGTTGTTGTAATTGAACATAATCTAGATGTTATAAAGTCAGGAGATCATATAATTGACTTAGGTCCAGAAGGTGGCGACATGGGTGGAGAGATTATTGCAACAGGTACACCTGAAGATGTTGCTGCAAATTCTAAGAGTTATACTGGTCAATTTTTGAAAAAGGTTTTAAAACAATAACTATATAAACTTAAGTTTATATCTATAAACTAAAATGGACATGTATAAACTTAAGTTTACATCATTGCAACTTACAATTTTACGATATTTATCACTTACTGTGGGGGTTAAATATAATAAAAGAAGACTTGCGATTGAACTTGGAGTATCACCTACAGCGATTTCAAAAGCTTTACAAAAACTTGTTAAAGGAAAATTAGTAAAATTAACTCAAGATAAATTTTCAAAGAATTATAAAATAGAATTAAATTTTGATAATTTTCAAACAATAAAACTCAAAAGAGTATACAATCTCCAGTTTATTTATGAATCAGGATTGGCAGAATATTTAATTTTTAAACATCCAGGTTGTACTGTGATTATGTTTGGAAGTTTTTCAAGAGGGGAAGATACAATCGATTCAGATATAGATATTGCAGTTATTGGCTGTGATGAAAAAAAATTAGATTTACATAAATATGTGAAATCCTTGTTAAGGGAAATAAATGTTATGTATTTTAAAAATTGGGATGATATGGGCGAAAATTTATTAATAAATTTAAGGAGAGGTATTTATTTGTGAGACCATTAAAAGATTTTGAATTTTATATAAAAAAGGGAACTATACGAAAGGTTTCAGTAGATGAATATAAAGCTAAATCATTGGTTGAAGATTCAACTAATAAGAGGGACTTTCTTAGTAAGATAATGAAAAAGATGTCTGTTGATGAAATTAATGCTAATTTTGTTGTTGAACAAATGTATGATATTGTTATGCAAATAATAAGATCTAAATTAATATTGGAAGGATATAAAGCATCAGGTGAAGGAGCTCATATGGCTGAAGTTTCATATTTAAGAAAATTAGGATTTAATGAAGAGGAAGTAATTTTTGTAAATAATTTGAGGTTTTTTAGAAATGAAATCAAATATGAGGGTAGAAAGTTTGAACTAGATTATGCAATTAGAGTGCTTAATCTTGTTGATAAAATTATATTAAAATTAAAATGAAACTAATTATAATACGTCACGGTCAAACAGTTGATAATGTTAATAAAATTGTTCAAGGTCATCTTCCAGGTAAATTAACTAAACTTGGGATTGAACAAGCTCAAAAGTTGGCTGTTAGATTAAAGGATGAAAAAATAGATTTTATTTATTCAAGTGATCTTACTCGAGCGGTTGATACTGCTAACATTGTTGCACAGTATCATAAAGACACACCATTGATATTTTCTAGAGATTTAAGAGAAAAAAATCAAGGAAGTTTTCAAGGAAAATATGGTCCTGATCTAGATTGGGAAAATCCACCAAATGATATGGAGACACTTGATCAGATTCATAAACGAGCAAAACGAGTCATTGATGAGTTCTATGAAAAACATGCTAATGACACAACACTATTTTCAACTCATGGAAGATTTAAGATGGCACTTCAAAGTATAATTTTTGATAAAGATGTTATGGGGATGGATGGATTAGACACACCAGGTAACACTGCAGTAACAATTGTTGAGATGACTGAAGATAAAGAGCATAAGATTCATTTATTGAATTGTGTTAAACACCTTGAATAATATCTTTTAAACTTGGTGTGTAATATGTGTATTTGTATTCTTTTAAAATTAATGACAATTCTTGACTTTTAAAATCACTTCTTAATATTTCTTTTATTCTCATTAAAATAAGGTTAAGTTCGTCTCCAGTTTTTAGTCTAATTTCAAAACCTAAATCATGTTCACCAATTAATTCATAGATATATGCTACATTTATGTGTTCACTTAAATATGTCATTAATATTTTATTTGTTTTTCTGTCTAATTGTTTAAATTTTAACATGAGTAAATACCAACTATATCCTAATGACTTTGTTCCAGCCCATGCACTAGGTCTATATGTTACTATAACACCTTTATTTTCTAACCTTTTTATTCTATACTTGATTGTATCTCTTTGGATGTTTAATATTGACGAGAGTTCAGAGAATTGTTTTCTTGCATCAATTGAAATTAATTCCATAATTTGCAGATCTAATTCATCAATCTTAACTTTTTGATTGTTTCTTTTTTTAATTGGGTATGCGTTCAATGGTATATATAGATAAGGTATGGGGATTGGATGTTCTTGGACCGTAAAATCTGTTATAAAGTCATTAAAATAAGGATATTTTTTTTCTAAATTTTTTAATACTGAATTCAATTCTGTGTTATCTTTTACAAAGAATTTTAAGATTAAATCATAATTACCTATACACTTGACAACCCATGCAATATTAGGGTGATTAACAAGTGAATTAATTATTATGTCTTCATTTTTAGAGTCAACGTTTTTAAGTCTTACATGAACAAAATATATCTGCATTCCAATTTTTTTAATGTTGAACACAGTATTTACTCCAATCAATAAACCTTGTTTAATTAAGTTGTTTACTCTATAATGGACTACTTCTTTACTTAGTCCCACTTTTTTAGCAACTTTTGAGTATGGTGCTCTACCATCATTTACTAATTCTCTTAGAATACGTTTATTCTTCATATCTAGCTTTATATGAGTATCCATAATTTAATAGATAAGATATTTTATATTTAAATATTCTTATTTGTTAAAAAAATAGATGAATTAATTTATATATTATTTAGATGTCACTATGTCTAAATAATAACATATTAAACGGATTAGGGGTAGATGAAGATGATTGAAGATACAATTCAAACTTTTACAAATGACAAGAGTACAGAGGAAGAACCTATTGAACTTCCTGGACAAAGAACTAAGCTTTATTATGAAGGTTCAGACAATGCAACAGTTGCCTTTGGTAAAGGGGCAATTAGGGATTTGTAGGGAGAGGTGAGTTGGAAATGGCAAAATAAGAATCAGAATTACCGCTGATAGAAGATATGGGAATACGAGATAAAATTCATCTTATGGATGAAGATGATCAAATTCAATATATAATTGAAAATGGTACAATTCTATTTGGATTTAAAAAAATGAATGAAGGGCAGGGAGAACCTTTGGTGACTCATTATGCAATTGTACAAGGTCCAGAGATTGATTCATTTAGTGAATGGGGTACTAGTAATATTGATGTATTTAAATTTGAAGGTAGTCAATTAATCTCTAAATTGTTAAATAGTGTGGATTATGGAGATCCAGTTGCATGTTTTCCTGGGGATCAATATCAACATACGCAATCTGCTAAGTTTCAAATGGAAATAGAAGGACTGGTTGAGGACTTTGGACAGAAAGTAGCAAGTTGTTATCCAAGAGAGATGGAAGGTCTTATGCGATATCTTAATCAAAATCAAAGATTTAGCTATCAACCAGGTTCTAGCTTGCTGAGTATAATTCGTGATGTTGGGCAAAATCTTGGACTTTTTGTTTCTAAGGAAACTAATCCTTTAGTGCTTGTTACACTTGAGGGTGATAGGTTAGAACCTTTAAGTGTTAAAGAAAATAGGGGTCTATTTGATGCGTTAAAAGGGATTAATGCTAGATGTGGGCCAATAGTGTTTGAAGAGTCTGGTACTTATATTTCTGGAACAAAAAACGTTCGACATTATAATGGTACTGAAGTGATTGAAAAGATGGCTAATGCAATAGTGTATTCGTCACAATAAGAACATGCAAAAGGAAGGAGATTATAGGAGGGTAATTAATAATGTGGAAATCTGATGAAGAGTGGGCTGAAACAAAAGATGCTTTTTTGCCAGTTGTACTAGAATTTTTAGGAGTTTCTTCACCTTATGTTGTTGTTGATGAGGGTCAACATAAATTGTTTAGAATTGACCAAACAAGTTTTGTTGATAAACGACGTGATCAAAATCGTGCTTCACTTGCACAATTTTATGCAAGAGTAGCTGGGTTTGATGCTACTAGACATTTTAAGGAGGAGAGAAATTGGGGTTATCTTACGGGGGAAGATGAAATTATCTATGTTGATGTCTCTGGGATGAAAGTTAAAACAAATGAACCATTTAATTTTGATGAGTTTATAGTCTATAAAAGTGGTGCTCTGTGTTTACCTCTAGAAAACCCAACTCTGGCGCATATTGCAATTAAATCTATGGAATTAGCTCCTAATTCAATCAATTATTTACTTAAAAAACGCAATTTGAAACTTGGTGCAATTGAATGGAGGGAAGCGACACCTGATCCAAGTGGGGAATTTTATCATACTAATGTTCCATATGTGGAAGGATTAGGACAGAGAGCAAGTACTATTGAGGATCAATTAAAAGAAAAAGGACTTAATTTAACGTTGACAGGTAATTATATTGCTGTTGGGATAGTTAGTCCAATTGAAAATTAATTTAATTTATTTTCTACACTAAGCTCTTCAAACACTCAGGAAAGTAAGTATACTTGTATTCCTTTAGAATTAAATTTAATTCATGTCTTTTTAGGTCTTGGGCTAGTAATCGTCTAAGATCCATTAAAACTTGGTTAAGCTCGTCACCTGTCTCTAATCTAATTTCAATACCAAGATCATGCTGACCTATTAATTCATACATGTATGTGACATGAACATTATTTTTAACGTAAGCGAATAAAGATTGTTTTTTTTCATCTGATAAATCTCTAAGGTTTAGTGTGATAAAGTACCAGCTATATCCAATTGATTTACTTCCTGACCATGCACTAGGTCTATATGTTAGAATTACTTTTTCTCGTTGTAATTTCTTTAAATGGTATTTTAAAAGATCTCTTGATAAACCAGTCTTTTGTGCCATTACAGAGAGTTGCATTCTTGAATTACTTGCTAATTGTTCTAAAATTTTGATGTCAATTTTGTCAATCTTTGCTTTACCAGGTTTTTTCTTAGGTGGCAACCAATCATATTTTAATGGTGAATATAAAAATGGAACAGGAACAGTATGTTCTTCTTTTACAGTATCTATAACATAAGAATCAACATATAATTCGTATATTGATTCGAATTTTTTTAATATATTATTTAACTCAGACAAATCTTTAACAAAAAATTGTAAGATGACGTCATAATTTCCAATAGTTTTTATGACCCATGAGGTATTTGGGTGATTTGTTAACGATTCTAGTATATTCTTTTCTTTGTCGTCGTCAATACTTTTAAATTTTACATAAACCATGTATGTTTGTAATCCAAGTCTATTAATGTCATAAACTGAATTCATGCCCATTAATAATCCATTCTCATACATTCGTTGGTATCTATAACGTACGACTTGTTTGGATAAACCAACATTTTTTGCAATTTTAGAAAAAGGCATCCTACCGTCTATAAATAGCTCTCTAAGTATTCTTTTGTCTTTTAGGTCAAGTGTTAGCCTGTCGCCCATTGTTTTACAAAAATGTGTTATTATATATAAATATTACCATTTGTAAAAAATAGAGGTGGGAAAGTATAAATATTGGATAATCATATCTTCTAATGTCCTTAAATGTATCTTATATGTCTATAAAACATGTAAAAGTATGAAATATATATTAAAATATCATACAAATGGGTAAATATTATTCTAAATAAATCCATAAGTTAAGAAAATAGATATAATATTTTATATATCTGTCACTCCTTCCTAAGTATAACACAAACGAAAAGATTTACAAAATATACAAACGAGGTAACCCAAAATGACTGAACACATATCCCATCAAATTGAATTCAAAAACAATCGAGAGGAAATATCAATTGAAGAACTGCTTGGAATTAGTGGCAAGCTTTACTATGAAGATTCAAACGATGTTACAAACAGTGAATTAGGTCATGGAAATGAAGCATTGAGAAAGCTTTAGTTAATGATTACTGAAAAAAAGACTGGTGAAGATATTACAAATAAATAAACAAGGTGATGAAAAATGAGTGATACTCAAGATGAATTAGAAATGATAAGGCCAATATATTTACATATTGATGATCAATATTTTCAACTATATTTTGATGGTGATGAGATAAAGGCAGAAGGTGAACCAACAGATTTGGATTCACTTGAAGGAGAACTTTTACGTTCTCATAACATGAGAGGATTGTATGTTAGGCATAAATCTATTGGCAATATGATTGATAAATCTAATAGAGTTACGGATGGGACTCTTGGAGATAATAGGCTTCAAGGCAGGGACACATATGCTGTAATTGAAAATAGAGATAGTTTTTCAAATAAATCTTTGAGATTAGAAGATTATGTAGATATTATGGATTTGATAACTGAACAAGTTGACTTAACTTCTTATTTGTTGAAGTTCATTATGGTAGGTGAGTCTCCAAGTGTAGGTGATTTAACACCAGGGGTGTTTTTATATACACATAACTCGGGAGGAGATTAAGTAATAATTTGATTAATCTCTCAAATTTGAGTGAGGTTAATTTATTATAATTAATTCAAAAAATCATTTCAATTAAGAGGAGAAAAAGATGTCAGATGTGCCAAGATTATTAATACTGGAACAAACAGCTCATTATTGGAATGGTAATGTAGATCCTGAAGTTGAAGTTAATATGCATAAATTAATTGTAGCTGCTCATGAATTGGATATTCCAATATATGCACATGATGACTCTAATATATTGGAGATGATCAATGTAAGACCTCTTCGTTATCATGAATATGAAATTGATAGACCAAAATTAATTTATACAGGTTCTGGTGACGTCACTATGAATTTTGCTTGGTTTTGTGAGGTATTTGTTGGAGAGTTTCCAAAACTTAATTCTGAATTAAATGATTTACTTAGAGATATTATTTGTGAAGGGTCAAATATTATGGTTGCTGGTGCACATGTTGAACATAATGTTTATAGAGGTGAACACAGAATTAGAGGTTGTGTTTATAATGCTTTAAGACTTGCCCAGATTGCAAAGAATAAATTTGACATACTTTCAGAAAGCAAAATTTTATTGGATCCTCTTGCAACAGTAACTAAAACTGGGCATTCTTTAGCAAGAATAACTCCAGATTATGTTAAAAATGGATTGTATGAACAAATAAGACTTGGTCAAGATTCAAGTGAGCGAGGTTTTGCAGTTGTTGAACAAGTTTGGTTACCTGAAGCAAATTTGATACATTATTAAATCCAAAAATATAAATACCTCAAATTGTCTAAGGAATAAAATGGAAGAAGATGTTGTTGACTCAAAGGAACATGGTAAGGGAGTTATTGACTTAGTTTTGTTTTCTATTCTTGCAGGTTCTGTTGGTATATTTGTAAAACTAACAAATGGTATGAATGCAATATCAATTGTATTTTTTAGAGCGTTTATTGCAACATTATTTATATTGTTGGTAGTAATTTTTAAGAAAAAACATAGAGATTTAAAATTAGTTTTCCCCATGCATACTTTGTTCATTGGAGTATTACAAGGTTTGTCAATATATTTTTATTTTAATTCAATGTTAATAACTTCAGTTTCTAATGCTGTATTTTTACTATACACGGCACCTATTTTTGCACCTATCTTAGCAAAAATATTTTTAAAAGAAGAAATTGAACGTGAAACAATATTTGGAATCGTTATAACTTTAGTTGGAATTGGTTTTATTCTAGATCCTAGAACTTTTTCATTTAATTCATCTCAAACTGTTGGTAATTTAATGGCATTAGCTGCAGGATTATTTTATGCATGGATGGCAATAAGTTCTAAAACTTTGTTGAGAAAAGTATCTGGATATTATGCAGTGTTCTGGCAATATTTGGTTATTGCTGTAACTTTTTTGATATTAGCAGGTCCTGATGTATTCTCAAATGTTTTACCAAATTTATGGCAGTTATTAACTATTGGAACTGTATGTACAGGGGTAGCATTTATTTTGTTTATGCGTGGTGTTAAGAAAGTAAAAGCAAACAAAGTTTTCATTATAACTTCAATTGAACCTATTGTAGGAGTTGTTTTAGCATCATTTATTCTAAGAGAAAAATTAACTATGTTTACAGTTATTGGTGCTGTTATTATATTTATTGGAGTGTACACTGTAATAAAGAAAAAAGCTTTTACTCCATACTATATTAGAAAAAAGAGATACCTAAATAAATTAGGAATTTTGGGTGGGATGGGTCCAGGAGTTACTGCTGAGTTTTACATGGATGTAATTAAAAAATGTAGAAAAGGGAATGTGAAAACAAAATATAATTCAGATTATCCACATATAATAATAAGTAGTGTACCAGTACCAGATGGGCATATGTGGGAAGACTTTGATGAGAAACTTGTCACAAAAATTTTAAAGTCAGAGTGTAGAAGTTTAGAATATCAATTATGCGATTTTATTGTATGTCCAAGTAATCCTGTTGACTATTTTATTAAAAAAATTAGAAGCTCTATAGATATTCCAATGATTTCAATTAGTGAAGAAGTAGGAAAACATGTATTAGAAAAAAAATATCACACAGTTGGTTTACTTGGAACAAAGTTTATTGTGAAAAGTAAAGTATATGATTTTTTATTGTTCAAGCATGACATTAATTTGATTAAGCCAAATAAAAAAGAACAAGAAAGACTTAATGAAATTATTACTAATGTAGTTGCAGGAAAAAGACTTGAGAGCGATAAAAAAGATTTATTAAAAATAATTGATATGCAAAAGAAGCTAGGTGTGCAAGCAGTAATCCTGGGAAGTACTGAATTCCCATTATTAATTAATCAAAAAGATACTTCCGCTAAGTTAATTGATACAATGGAGATACTAGCAGACGCAACCTCTAAGAATCTAATTAAAAAGCAGTATAAGATACATAGAAGCATTAATGAGAGTTTTGTTTAATTCTTAAGATATTTTTTGTATAAGTAATTCCATTTTTATTATTTTAAATTTTGAAATAGCATTTTAAAAGTATATGTCCACATTTTTTGTGGACATATGTTTTTTATGAACTAAAACCATACTTTTTTATTTCTCTTTTATTATATCGATAACTTATGTATAAAGATTTACCATCTAAACCTGGATGTTATCTGTATAAAAACTCTGAAGATAAAATAATCTATGTTGGTAAAGCTAAAAATATTAAAAAAAGAGTTTCTCAGTATTTTAATAGGAATGACTTAGATATAAAGACACAGCAATTAGTTAAAAATATTGATTCAGTTGAATTCTTTACGACTGACAATGAAACTGAAGCATTACTTCTGGAGTCAACTTTAATTAAAAAACACAGACCTAAATATAATATTGATTTAAAATATTCACAAAGATATGCATATATCCAGATAACTGATGAGATTTATCCAAGGATAATTACAGCAAGATATAAATCAAAAAATGGAAAATTTTTTGGTCCATTTGTTCGAGGGTTTGAGCGTAGATATATTCTTGAAGCTATCAATAAAATATTTAAGCTGAGAACTTGTCGTAAACTTCCAAAAAAAGCTTGTTTAAAGTTTCATATTAATTTATGCAGTGCACCATGTATTGACAATATATCTAAAGATGAATATATTGACTCAATAAAAAAGGCAGAGCAAGTCCTAAAAGGAAAAACAAATGACCTGATCAAACAACTTAATGAACAAATGTTAGTGTATTCATCAAACAACAATTTTGAAAAAGCACTTGAATTAAGAAACCAAATATATGCATTACAAAATTTATCAGATAGACAAAATGTTGAACGTGATAAAAAATATGATGAAGATATAATTAATTTCATAATAAAAGATCATAAAATATATTTGATGTTATTTAAAATTTACAAAGGAACTTTAACTAATAAAGAAGAATTTGTGTTTGATCAAGTAGAAGGGTGGTTTGAAGATTTTATTTTGCAGTATTATGACAGCAATGCTATTCCAAAAGAGTTGATATTACCAGTTAAAGTTGAAGAATCATTAATTAATTATTTACAAAAAAAAAAGATGAGTAAAGTAAACATTACAGTACCAAAGATTGGTGAAAAAAAACATTTACTTGAATTAGTTAAAAAAAATATTGAATTAACATTTTTTGGAAATATTGACAAAGTTAAACATCTAAAAAAATCTTTGAATCTGAAATTTGATCCAGTTGTAATAGAATGTTTTGATATATCTCATTTAGGTTCAACTGGTACAGTGGGCTCAATGGTACAGTTTAGTAACGGACTACCTTATAAAACAAATTATAGACGTTTTAAAATCATGAGCTATCATGGAAATGACGACTTTGCAGGGATTTATGAAGTTGTAAAACGAAGATATAAAAGATTAAAAAATGAAAATCAAGACTTTCCAGATTTAATAGTTATTGATGGAGGTAAAGGACAATTAAGTAGTGCATTAAAAGCATTAAGAGAGTTAGAGGTTAATATTCCAATCATCTCAATTGCAAAACGAATTGAAGAAATTTTTGTTCCAGGATTACCTGAATCAATAAAATTAAATAGTAAAGATAAAGGATTGTTATATATAAGACAACTCAGAGATGAAGCTCATAGATTTGCAATTAATTATAATAAACTGTTAAGGAAAAAAGAGATTAGAAATGACAAAGTATAGACCTGCAGGATATGTTCCTTGGAGTAAAGTTATAATCTTGACGATTGTTTTAGGAATAAGTGATTTATATCTTTTTTTTAGGATATATAGGCCAGCAAGGATTCATTATGAAAAATTAGGGATGTCATATGATTACAATATTTTAATTTACATTAATGTTTTATTTATTGTAGTTATGATTATTGCTATTATCCTTAGATACTTTATTAGAAAAGATCAACTGGAAATTAAAATTGAGATTATTGGGACTAGTTTAATTTGTAAAAAAGATAAAACAACAAGGTTTGACATTAACAAAATAACTGAATTTGGTACAATTGCAAATGGTAAAATTAGGCACGAAGAATTTTATTTTGAAATAGATGGTGAATTAATCAGGATTCTTACTCCTGATGCTTTGAAAATTTGTGAAGGTATAACCAAAGCATTAAAAGGAACTAACAAGGAATTTATTGTTAAGAAAAATTCAATTTATAGTTTTAAGAACCCAAATAAACTTTATCAAGTTAAAGTAATTGATAAAAAATAAAAAGTCTAATTTCTATTATATTTTTTAATACTAATAAAATGAAAGAATATAGGCCAGAAAAATTAATTACATTAAGGATGCTTTGGCCAATTTTTATTTATAGTGTATTTGTTGTGTCTTTAGTTACTAAAACTATTGATCTTGAAAAAATATTTTCTGGAATATTTAGAGATACAATATTTCCAATATTATTTGTTGGAGTATTTTTTATTTTTCTTACAATAGTAGCATTAATATATTTTGGTGCAAGAAAAATGATTATTGGACCAAAACTTAATTTTATAATTAAAATTAGAGATTCACAGATAATTTTAAAGAAGGACAAGACACAATATCTTAGTCTAGAAAATGTTGTTGAGTTTGGTAGGGTTGTTGTTAGTAGAGATAGTACAGCATGTTTTGTTAAAGTTAATGACAAAGAACATGTATTTTGTACCCCTGATCATTTTTTGTTCATAAAAGATTTAACAAAATATTTTGAAGACAAAGATTATGGAGTTATTAAAAAGGATGTTCCAAAAGGTTTTAATTTGTTTAGATCAAATTATCTGGATAAGTATAAAGTCAAGCATGATTTTCAGACAACTGATTTACATAAAGAATAAAATAAAATGAAGACTTATAGGAAAGAATCAGCATTCACGTTAGCAATAATTTGGGGATATGTTGCAGCTATAGTTATTGCTTTAATAGTTATGTTAATACAGGGTAATCCCTTTAAAGACATTCAAGGAGAAATATTTGGAATATCAATTAAACTTTTTATCGGGATATTCTTTTTTGTTGTACTTGCATTAAGTTTACTAGTTACAGTTGTATATAGAGCAATTTTTTATGAAGATGTATTAGGATTTGATATTAGTTTAAGAGATACAGAGTTGGTTTTAAAGAAAAATGGAACTCAACGTATTGATTTAACTAAAATAACTGAATTTGGAAGATATTCTTTTGGAAGAAGCAATACTGCATTTTATGTGATAGTGAATGGTAAAGAGACAGCAGTATGCACTCCAGATAACTTACGATTATTACAAGATGCAAAAGAAGTTTTGGAGAACAAAGGTCTAGCGTATGTTAGGACATATGACGCAAAAATCCATATTGGTAAAATTACCTTTGAGAAATATTTAGTCAAGGAAAAAAGTGTGGATGTTAGTGTCGATAAGAGTGAAAAATAAAGAATATATTTCTTAATAATAATGTGTTTATTTCATATTATTTTCTTTTCTTAACAAAATTTATTAATTTGAAGGTTATACATAATTGCAACATTAGTTTGTTTAAATATAATAATGAAAAAGAAAAAACATTTCAGATTTATCTACATACCTAGAACTTTAGCCATTGTTTACATATGTTTCATTAGTTTATTTGCACTAGATGCATTTTCTGAATACACTTTTCCTAAGGTTATTCTAGCACTACTTATGCATTTAATTCCAACTATTATATTGATAGCAGCATTAAAACTGTCATGGAAGTATCCAAGTTTAGGTGGATTAGCATTTATTTTATTAGCAGTCATATCAATTGCATTCTTTCATACATATTCTGAAACTATTGCTTTTATGATTATTACATTACCTTTGATAATTATTGGTATACTATTTAACGTGTCAAGAAAATTATAGAATCTGTTTTAGTTTATCCTTTGATTTTGCATATACAAAAGATACTGCTAATAATAATACACCAAGAACAATATATGATAATGTTCTAAATAAAGTATCTAAGTTTCTTGTGTCATACATAAACACTTTAAGTATTGTTATTCCAAATATGATTATACCTTGAAGTCTAAGATGTTTTCTTTGATTGACAAATCCAAACATCATTACAATTAATGCTAATACACTCCATCCAAATGAAATCCAGAATTCTTTGAACTCAATTATGATCCAAATGAATGCTAATGCAGTTGCCGCATAAGATAAAATAATACTAAACATTTCTGCAAAACTTGGAAATTTATTTTTATTATTTTCAAGATATTTAGAGTTCAGGTAAAAAGATAAACATGTTATAAAGTATGCAAACACAAGAGTACTTGAAAAGAAATTAGTTGCATCAAATTTGTTTAGTTGAGTTGAATCAACAAAAACTACTTTTAACAATAAAACACCAAATAATAATATTGATTGGTAAAAAGTTTCATTAAATTTGGTATTTGAAAGTCTAACATATAATGAAAATAAGATTGACATAAATATTGTAACCCATACTAAATTATTGTCTAGTTCAATTAACTGTATGATTATTAAAAGAATTAAAGCAGCCCATGAGTATATTATTGAAACTATATTTGCAGTTGTATCTTTATCTAAATTTCTAAGAGCTAGATATATAGCATAGAAACAAATTATTGATATAAAGTAAGAAAAGAATCTTGTGCTATCAAGTAAATATGTCCATGAGAAATCATTTAATGCAAATGTATCAAACATTAATGTTTTGATTAAAGTAAATGCTCCAATTACATAAGAACTTATTCTTAGTGTGTTGTTTTTTAGTTTGATTGATAACAATGTTAAGATTAAAGCTTCAACTGCCCAGATTATTGTTATCCATTCATTATTTAGTTGAATTGGAATTGTTAAAGTTAAGTATAATATTCCTAAATAAAGGTTTGTGATTGATAATTTAGTTGAACTAACTCTATCATAAAATAAGTATACTAAAAAATAAAATATGCTTAGTAATAAAGTAAACAAACCTGTATAGTGTGGATAATGACTGTCAATTGTAAAAAAATAAAAAATAAAAAATAAGAATGAATTAATCAATGTTGTAGCAATAACTTGTCCTGAGAGTTCTTTGCTTCTTGATAGCATCAATGATTGAATTCCAAAAGCAATAAAATATGATATTAAAATTAATGAACTTAGCATGAATGCATCAGGGTTGTCAAAGTTCAAGAATAAATATAATATGTATGACGCGATTACACCACAAATACCGATAACTGACCACTTTTTATATGAAACTACAAATACAAGGCCTGCTGTCAAAATTAAAGTATATATTATTGTCATTAGGCCAAAACTATTGCTTAATAGTGAGGTTATATATCCTAAAAAGAATGATTCTGCTGCAATAATTTGAGAATCGTCTTTAACTGAAAAGTATATTGCAAAAAGTACAACTAAACTTAATAAGAATATATTTAGACCTTGACCAATACCAATTGCACTTTGATATTCTTGAAAATGGTATGAGGCATATACAACAAAATAAGTCATAGCAAATCCACCACCAACTAATGACTTTGCCCATACAGCATATTTTTCTTTTTTAGATATTATTTCTCCAAATATAATTAGCGAAATTCCTAAAGCAGCACCCATTATAATTCTTGTTAAATGATTGACCCAATTATTATCAATTGCATATTTTATAAAAAACCCTACACCAAACACTAATGCCAATATTCCAATTCTGCTGAACCATTTTAAACCAATATTCTCTTCAAATGAACTTGTATTTTGTTCTACAGTTGGTTTAGAAACTTTTTCATCAGATACATTAATTTCTTGAACTGGTTCTTGTTTAATTTCTTTAGAGTCTTTTGACTTTAAGTTAAACCCCCATATCATCAATGGTAGACCTATAACAATTCCAATTACTGTTAAAGTAAATAATATTCCAATTACAATAAGTATAGTACTTAATGCTGAGTTAGATTCAGATGAATCAACTGTATCAATACTTTCAGTTGAAAATTCAGGTGTTACAGAATTATTATTTGTTTCAAGAGCATTCAACCTTTTTTTAATAATAGAATTCTCATTTTTTAAAAATTGGACTTGTTTTGCTAAGTCATCAATTGACGCCATGTACAAAAAATTTAGGTAATTGAGTATTTAAATATTGTTGTTTGATGTTGGAGTTTAACATCTAACTAAAATTTACACTAGTTAAATTACTAAAAACAATTTTATATTTTTGCAGGAGTTCGCATACATTTAAACGTATTAACAATCTCACTAATGTATAAATTAATAAAATCATTATTTTCATTTGAATATTCAAATTTTAATGTACATTGATCATTCAAGTGATTAACAACTACGTATCTAATAGTATCGTTTTCCCTACTTAACACCAAATCAAGAACATTATCAAAGTTAGGTATTTTATCACCAAATTTATTTTTTCTATAATCTTTTGAAATTACTGATATATTCTCTTTTTGAATTAAGTTTGTTGTTACAGAATTAAGATCTATTGCACCACCTGGGTTAAATGTAACACTAAAAACAGTGTTATTAGAAACAAGCTCTACTTGATTAGTTGATTCAGTATACGTACAGTTTCCACCTTTTTCTTTGTTACATTCATCAGGATACGCAAAACAAAAACTATTAACTTTGTATATTTTTGTAAGTTCTAATGTCTCAAAACATTGGCTATATTTACTAATAAATCCAGATAAACACTCAGCTGTTCTATCTATATAATACTGTTTATGTTCAGGCCAGCATATGGCGTCACAGTTTTTGTCATCTTGATATTTAGATCCGCATTCAGTAAAACATTCCACGTATCTAGGCCACGTACATTCATCAATACAGCCAGTAGGTAACTTTTCTCCGCAACATTCTAGATTACACTCTTGCAAAAAAGAATCTTGAATACCGGGTTTATATCCATTTTGTTGTAAACCTCCAGGTTCAAGGTTAGAACCATCACAACTTGTTAATATAAATAGTAATGTTAGTAAAATAATTATTATCGTGATTCTTTTTTTCATATATTACGCCTCAATATTAAATTTGAGATATGATGATTTAAATATATTTCTCTTCCTAAAACATTTTATAGGTAATAATATATATTAAATATAATAATCAAGTTATATGGATAATAGTATTGAGTTTGAAGATAAAATAACTGAACGACAAAGAAAGACAGGAGAAATTCTTGTTTTAGTGTTTGGTTTAGTTTTTATTATTTTGTCATCTTACTTTAGTTTGAAAGTGATATTTGGTAAGTTTTCTCTAATAATTGCAGGAGTAGCGTCTGTTATTTTTTTATTTTTGTTTAAAAAAAACGGGTTAGGTACCAAGAATAGCTCAAATTTCCAAATTAAATCAGGTGGGATTTTTTCTATGGAGAAAAAAAAATTAATTAGCTGGAAAGATATCTCAAAGATTGAAATAACTAAGCGTTCTAGGAGAATTTTACCTATGATGTGGATATTTCAAGGACAAGATGTTACAGGAATACCTATGAATATGATTAATAAAGATATTCTAAACTTAGAAAAAATGATTAAATCTTATGGTATAAATGTTGAAATTAAAGGATTTCGATTAAATCTATTAGAATAAAAAATTTAATACATATCCCATTATAATAATTCCAAAGATTGTAATGCCTAAAAATATTGCTAAGAGTTGCCATTTCATTACTTTCTTTAAGATGAGTAGTTGTGGAATTGAAACAGTTACGGTTGATGTCATAAACGCAAGTGCAGTTCCTATTGGTACACCTTTTCCAATAAGTGCTTCCATGATTGGTATGACACTAACTGATCCTGCGTAAAAAGGTACTCCAAAGACAACTGCTAAAGGTATTGACCACCATGATTTTTGTGCAAGGTAACCTTCAACAAGACCTGCTGGAACAAAACCATGGATTAAGGCACCTGTACTTACACCAAGTAAAACATATGGAAACACTTGTTTAGTGATTGTCCAAGCGTCAATCCACCAAAGTAAAATTAGTTCTTTAAATTTTGGAGGATTGTTTTTGTGTTCTTCCATAACTTGAATTTTAGATTTAAACTTTAGAAGTTTTTGATCAACGTATTTTTCAAGTTTAAGTTTTTGAATTAACATACCACCAAGTATAGCAACACCTATACCTATTAAATTATAGACAATAGTTACTTCAAATCCAAACATAGATGGGAAAAGATACAGAGATGCTTCATTAACTAATGGGGAACTTATTAAAAATGCAAAAGTTATACCCAGAGGGATACCCGCTCCAACAAACCCAATAAACAATGGAATTGACGAACAAGAGCAAAAAGGAGTTATTACTCCAAGTAATGCTGCAAATAAATAATCAAAACCAAACCATCTTCTTTTTGTAAGGATATTTTTTACTTTATCCATTGGAAAATAATATCTGGTTATTGCCATAACATAGTTAATCAAAATAAGAAGAATACCAATTTTTATGGTGTCATAAATGAAAAAATTTGTAGTATTTCCAATATAGGATTCTTTTGCTATTTTAAATAAATCATATGTGACAAAATCTGAAAATATTTGTATAGGACTAAATATATCCATTTTTATTCATCTTTTCTAACTTTTTGTATAGCGTCTTTTATTTTTGAAATGTCTGGTGTGAACCCTGTCATAATTATTTTTGTATCTATAGCTAACACTGGACTTTTCATAGCACCTAATTCAATTATTTTTTGAATTCCTTTGTCTCCTGTTACATATTCAACCGAATCATTTGTTTTCATTTCCTCAATTGCTTGTTGTACAAGTGCGAAGAGTCTTTTGCATGTTGCACATCCAGAACCGTATACTCCAAATTTCAATTTGAGCACCCTAAATTGGACAATATGAATATTAATAATTTATTTTTCATTTTTTCACCAGGTTTTTTAATTTTTTAGATTTAATTTTGTTTATATTAAGAATTTTTAAGATTTGTAATGTGTCTTTACTTTTTACTTTATACCAAATATTAGTTCCAACTCTTCTTGAAGACAATATTTGTGCTTCTTCAAGAATTTTTAAGTGACCTGACACTGTGGATTGAGCTTTTCCAACTTTAATTGTACAAGCACATTTCTCATCATCAATTAAATGTTGAATTATTTGTAACCTTATATCGTGAGCAAGTGCTTTAAGAAGTTTAACTTTTGTTTTCATTATATATTGGTATATTCCGATATATAAATATTTAACTATTTGGATTTTTTGAATGATAACATATTTAAAATTGCTTGTTTTTTTAATATTTATGAATAATTCAGCAAAACAATATAAAATTAAAAATCCTCAAAGGATTGCATTTAAAAGATGGCTTTTAATTGATGCACTTTTTATATTTTTGGGAATTAACAGTATGATAAATTTTGATATTAATTCTTTTGATGGAATGTTTATTATGCTATCAATTCTAATAACTCTTACTTCATTCTTTTTTATACCATTGACTCTGAAAAACATAAAATTGTTGGATAAAGCAATTGAACAGGGACAAAGTATTGCACATTGGAAATATTCGAAGCAGGAATGGAATGACTATTTAAAATTTGAAAAAAATTATCGTAGTGATGAAAGTAAACTTATAGCTATAGTACTTTCAGTAATCACATTAATAGTATTTATTCCTTTTATTTTAATAATTCCTGAGGGTAAATTTTTTATGTTTTTAGTTTTAATCGGATTATTAGTATTATTTTTTGCTATGGGTTGGATAATTCCTAGGATCACATTTTATCTTAAACGAAATAATGTTGGTGAGGTAATTTTGTTAAAAAAAGGAATATTGCTCAATAAACAATTTCATACATGGGACTTTCCACTATCTAAATTTAATAACGCAACTATTGTAAAAGAACCATACAGACATTTGATAGTTGTTTATGATTTCGTTGATAGAACTGGACTTCGAAGTTATGCAGTCAATATTCCTATCCCAAAAAAGAATAGGCAGGATATCAAGAAAATTATTTCAAGTTTTGAATAATTTATAATATATTGTGAAATTAAAAAAGATAGCTATTTTAAAGTTTCAATTTTTAATTTCCTATCCTATTTTATGAAAAAGCAGTAAATATATGTTTCGAAAAGATAATCTAATTAAAAACAATTATTTCTAAAAATTTATAAACAAATAAATAAAAATGAATTCATATGGGTAATGTATTATGTCCAGGAGAACTTTTAATTGATTTTGTTAGTTTAGATGATGGTAAAAAATTATCAGATGTTAAATCTTTTCTGAAAAAATCAGGTGGTGCTCCAGCTAACACCGTAATGGCTGTAAACAAGTTTGGCGCTGAAGCATTTTTTGTTGGAGCAGTTGGAAATGATGCATTTGGAGATTTTTTAATAAATGTACTTGATACTAATAAGATTTCATCAGAATATGTAAAACGTTCAAATGAAAATACAACTCTTGCGTTTATATCTCTGGATGAAAATGGTGAGCGAAGTTTTGAATTTGTTCGTGGAGCTGATAAAGATTTGAGTAAGAAAGAAATATCACAAGAATTACTTAAAAAATGCAATATATTTCATTTTGGAAGTGCCACAGCTTTTTTAGGAGCAGATTTACAAGAGAGTTATTATTTTCTTTTAGACTATGCAGTTAAAAATAACAAAATTGTTTCTTTTGATCCTAATTATCGTGAAGCTCTTTTTGGTGATAAGCAAGAATTATTTATTAAAAATTCATTAAAATATGTTGCAAAATCTCACATTTTGAAAGTTAGTGATGAAGAAGCAAGATTATTAACAGGAAAGGATAATTTAGACATAGCAATTTCTAAGTTGCTTAAAATTGGTGCCAAAAATATATTTGTTACTATTGGTAATAAAGGAACAATTTATGCAACTTCTGAAAAAAAAGAGGTTATTGAGAGTATTAAGGTTAATGTTATTGATACAACTGGAGCAGGTGATGCATTTGTTGGTGCTCTCCTTGGTCAATTATCTAACTTTAAAATAGAAGATTTGTTTTTTACAAAACTAAGAGAATTTGTAAAAATTGCAAACATAACAGCAGCGTTAACAATCACTAAAAAAGGTGCTCTTGAGTCCATACCAAACAAAGCCGAAGTTATGAAACATATTCATTAGCTGTATTTAACATATGTCAACAAATATAATAAAAACTTAACAAACCTTAAGATTTAAGTTTAATTTATTTGTTATGTGAACTCAACTTTTTGTGTTTTTTCAAAAAAAACAAACTTAAATACAATTGAAATTAATTTCTGAGTTAAACGAAGGTCTATTCAGTAGAATTTGAGTGGAAAAACCTGTAAGATTTTGTAACCATTAAATCCATGTTAAATACTTTTTATAGAAATGAGGAATAGCAGTAAGCGGTCGCAAAGATAATTTCAATCATTAAATTTAATGTAGATTTACTCTAGTTTTATATCAAAATTACTTAATAATCCAATAACTTCTGGGATAGAAAATATAGTTCCTTTTAGAATATTTTGATTAGGATCAATAGTATAATTTTTAGAATTCTTAAATGAAGTAAAACTTAAATTTGAATTTGATATACATGTATTTTTAAGATCTGACTTCTCGAAACTTGTTTTTGTTAAATTAGTATTATTGAATTCACAATCAAAGATTCTACAATTACTAAATATTATTTTTCTTAAATCTAAATAAGAAAAATAATTCATGGAAAGCAAACAATTTTCAAAATTAAAATTTATAAATAATTTATTACATTCTGAAAAATTTAGTCCTAATAATTTACAATCTTTAAAACTACAGTCCAAGATTTTGGTATTTTTTAAACTAATATTTGAAAAGTTACAATTTTCAAAAACGCAATCTATAAAACTTGAATTCTTAAATGATTTGTCTGCAAAGTTAATATTCTTAAAAGTTTGTGATTCAAATTCATTGTTTTGAAATTCCATGAAATATTGATATTTTAGATCTTTAATAATTTTGCCTACTTTAATTAATTAAGTTAAACATTCATATTAAACGAATTTCTAACATACTCAGAATTTGGGTGAAAAAATTTATAAGGTTTTGTAAATGTTTTTTTCACGAATTTACAAAGACCAAGAGTATTTTTGTTACTTAGAATTTCTATTTATATAAAAAAATCAATAAATTTTTTTTATCTATGTCTAGCTCGACGTCCAGAGTGGCGATTACCTGGTGGTCTATTACTGGATGGTTTCGGATTACCTCTTGAGGATCTACCCGAATTTCGACTTGATCTTGAAACTCTGCTATAGAATTTTTTTGGAGGTGGTTTTGCAGCATCACCAGTTGCATTTTGTGCAGTGTCTGAATGAAAATCATGCTCTTTAACTTCAATTTTTTTCTTGATTAATCTTTCAATTGATCTCAAATAATTTCTTTCTTCAGCAGCACAAAATGAGTATGCAATTCCTTTTGCACCAGCTCGTGCTGTTCGTCCAATCCTGTGAACATAACTTTCTGGTTCATTTGGTAGTTCAAAGTTGATTACGTGTGAGATATTATCAATATCAATTCCTCTAGCAGCAATATCAGTTGCAACAAGTACTTTTACTTTACCTGATTTAAAGTCTGAAATTGCTCTAGTTCTTGCGCCTTGTGATTTATTTCCATGGATAGCATCTGATATGATATTATTACTGTTCAGAAATTTTGACAGTTTGTTTGCATTATGTTTTGTTCGAGTAAAAATTAATGTAGTTGTCACTTGTTCTTGTTTTAAGAGTTTGAGAAGTAAATCTCTTTTTGATTTTTGATCTACAAAAAACATTTCTTGTTTTATTAGTTCAACAGTGATTACTTCGGGTGTAACTTCAACATGAATGGGATTTTTTAATAAACTTTTTGCAAGTTTGTTAATTGGGTCTGACATTGTTGCTGAGAAAAATAATGTTTGTTTTTTCAAAGGAAGTTTTGCAATTACTTTTTTCATATCATGAATGAACCCCATATCAAGCATTCTGTCAGCTTCATCTAATACAAAATATTCTACACTCTTTAAATTAATTTTTCCTTGATTCATTAAATCAAGGAGTCGTCCAGGTGTAGCAACTAAAATATCCACACCTTTTGAAATAGCGTCAACTTGTTTTCCTTGTCCAACACCACCAAATATGACTGTATTTTTAAATTTAAGAAAATTACCGTATACAGAAAAACTTTCTCCAATTTGTGCTGCAAGTTCTCTAGTTGGTGCAAGTACAAGCACTCTAATTCGTCTTGGATATAATTCTCGCAATCGTTGTAAAATGGGCAATACAAATGCAGCAGTTTTACCTGTTCCAGTTTGAGCAATTCCAATTAAGTCTCTACCTAATAATAAATCAGGAATAGATTTTGATTGAATTGGTGTTGGTGTAGTGTATCCTTGTTTGTCCAGTGCAGATAAGAGTTTAGGAATTAAATTTAATTCTTTAAATGAGTTTTTTTTGTCCATATTATGTAACAAGTATTTTTTAAGTTATATAAGAGTTTGTTATTGTTTAACTTTGGAATTTAAAGAAGTTTTTCGAGTTTACAAGAAAAATTTGGAGATAATTTCTGCAAGAAATTTCTCTTTTAATTCTTGTTAAACGAGGGTGAAGAAAATCGTTGATTTTCTGAAAGCGCAGCGTCCCAGAAACGTTTGAATTTAGGACGTTAAACTTTTAAAATAACATACAAGATAAATATTTTCATTTGGCAATTGCTTTTTCCAGATAGATGTTTTAACTTTAGAGTAAACTTTGAAACCATTTTTTAACCAGAAATTAGTGTTTGGGTTTATTTTTGTTTGATAACTATCTGCATGAATTATTTTAACGTCTTTTTGTTTTGCATATTTTTCAAACTTTTTTAAGAGTTTAGTTCCATAGTTTTTCCCTCTGGTTTCAGGTAATAAATTTATATGAATATGCCCAGCATTTTTTGGAGTTTTAAACTTAATTTCTTCAGATTTGCCAAATATTGTGTTTACTAAACTCATAAATTGGCTTCTCCAAAATTTTTTGTCTTTTTTAGATAAAAAAATACTTCTTATTAAATTTTCAACATTATGTAAAATAAAATTTATCGTTTGATTATTATTCTTATCATCTAAACAACCAAATAAATATCCAACAACTTTGTTTTTATCTTCTAAAACAAAAATACTTTCTGGTTCTTTTTCTAAATAATATTTTATTCCTTTTTTCCAAAGTTTATTGTTGGATAGTAATTTAGACATAGAACATCCTAGAAACCCAGTTTCAAAGTTTATGAATTTAATTTGCTTTTTATCTGAAGATTTATACTTGCGAATGTGCATAAAATGGAAAAAGCAATTGTCTTATATAAATGTAGTACCAAATTTAAATGTCGCTTAACATCGGCGTAATACACCTTCTACTTCGTTTAATACTAGGTTTACATTGTTGACCTCTAAAATTAAAAGAGTAGCAAAAGTTGCTGACAATGCACGTGATAAAGTTATTTGTGCGTAGCACTTTGGAGTTCTGTTCTATCTAGCTCGTAAGAGTCTTAAATAACATATATTTAATAGACACTCAATAACAATAGCATCAAAATAATCAACAAAATCAAAATAATCAACAAATATATATACCCTTATGCCCCTTAATTATAAATAGAAACTATATTACAAAAAAAGAGATTAAACCTGATTCAGATTTTAAATCACCTGTAATAGAACCTATATCTAAAAATATTACTGTACCAGAACTTACATCTAAAAATATTACTATAATAAAACCAATAACTACACCTAATATTCAAAAAGAAATCAAAGATTGTAAATTACTTAGTATTGATTTGGGAAGATTCTTAGGGATTTGCTGGTACTGGTGGGTTTTAATAATTATTACAATTATCGCAGTATTTTATATTTATACAAAAATAAATAGGAATGATCTTAAGATTAAAAAATAAAAAACCATAATTATTCTATTCAAATCTTTTTTTCAAATATTGTTATATTTGAATTAATATTTTGTTTTTTTGTATTTATAATGCATCTTGATAAATTTTCCAAATTCGTTGATAATTTAAAATTTGAGTTTTATGGGAGGGTTTAGTCTTTAAAGCCAAAAAATCATTATATAATGGAAGCTATGGAGAAAGTTAGATCATCCCAATTAGAATTTAATTTTTTATTTTGTTACTGGATAATATCTATAAACTTTATAAATTAAAATTGAACTGAACCTCCTATTCCTTCTGAGGGTTAAACTTCATTAAGTTGAATTTATTGGAAATTCATATTTTACTAAATTTTCATTTATCTAGTAGATTCAACAACTCATATCTTTTCAATCTAAGACCAATCCTTGCTATTTCTAGAAGGTGAGCTTTCAAATGATGAAAAGGCTGAATCAGAGATTTTTAAATTTAGGTTAATATGATGTAAAAATAAGATAAGGAAATATTTTAGGTAAATTAAAAACATTATT
>Ga0233437_1002230_pt1 | contig 30414 bp, 27 predicted proteins | sample SI_122_August201_FD_182714 | JGI IMG/M metagenome (GOLD analysis project Ga0233437, IMG submission 182714) | Seawater microbial communities from Saanich Inlet, British Columbia, Canada - SI_122_August2016_200_MG | ecosystem: Environmental > Aquatic > Marine > Inlet | place: Canada: British... | reverse complement strand
GAATGATATTTTTTGTAGCTAACACCTCACTCAATTCCTGAGTCGAGACACCGGCCATAATTGATAGGACCAGTGTCTCAGGTCCCATTTTTTGAGACAAATCCATATACATTCGAGGTGCATTTTGAGGTTTTACCGCAATAATAATAAGATCAGGAACTGTCTTAATCTCAGAAATTTTAGTATAAACCGCACAATTCATCCCGCTAAGGTCCTTAGTAGCTTGGTTTGGAAAAGATTCAGCAATGATTAAGTTGTGGTTTTCTACAATTTTTTTATTTAAAATGGCGAAGGCTATTGCGGAACCAATATTTCCGCAACCGATGATAGCTATTGAATTCATAAAATTTATCCGTTATTTGATTATCCGCAATTGATTGATTGCCAGATTGATTAGTGATGAAATGCTGTTTTTTAAAAAGTCTTTTTCAATTTAATCGCCCTGTGGGCGCCATCGGTGAATTTTGTGGGGTCATATCTCCTCCAAATAACAAAACTAAAACGGTGTTGATTTTTTTAAAAAAACGGGAAAATTATACAACTTAACCAATCGAAGTTGAGGAACTTCTTGTTTTGAATAGTTTTTAGCTTTGCGGGTACGGGTTTTGTGTAAACATGGGATTTTTGATATGTTTAATGGTTACTATTTTCATTGAAATTAAAAGATATTCCTTTTATTAGAAAAAATCAATAGGTAATTATCTCAATCCATTTCCGCCAATACTAATTTTGATATTGATGATATTTTTCTTTCATTTTTAAAAGAGAGCTTTCTTTGCTGTAAGACTTAATATCTTTGAAATCTATCCAGGCCATGGAAATAGATTCATTACTTATTTTGAATTGCTTCATATCACCGGCGGAAATCAAGTATCGGATATCATAGTGATAATGACTGGATTCCCTCGAATTAGCGGGAATCAGGTGAATATCAACATCAAAAACAGCGTCTGAAATCAATTTTAAATCAAGAATTCCCGATTCCTCCTCAGCTTCTTTCAATGCCACATTCAGAACAGAAGGATTGCCATCTGCATGCCCACCTAATTGTATCCACTTATGAAGTTTTTTATGGTAGGTTAACAGAACCTGTTGATGGTTATTCACTAACCAGGCAGAACCGGTAATATGCCCTTCAGCATGAGACCGGCTAAAACATTCCGGAGTATTTTTTATAAAAGCTATCACTCGATTAACCAATGAAATTTCCTGAGGATATTTCACTTGATATTCCTTAAGATCTCTTATTAATTTTTTACGGGACATTCAACATCCAAGAACTGATACACTGATGATTTAAAACCAAGAACTCTACCTGTTTCTCTAGACATAATCAATCGTTTAAAAATAATATCTATTATATAAATAAAGTCTTAAAAGTTTATTCTCAAATAATTCAATTAAATTGCAGCCTTTGCCCACTCCAATCATACCTCAAGAAACGGATCAGCGGGGACTATTTTAACCAATTAAAATGATAAATTATATGAAATTTATCCGTAAATTTCTTAAAATCTTCCTTTTTTTAATTGTTATTTTACTACTTGCTTTGTCCTGGATAAAAATCCGCTCACTACCTTTTGAATCTGAAAAGCCACTTAAAGTAAAATGGGAAGGGCTGTTTAAAGACACGAATTATAGGGATGTAGGTCAGAGTATTAATCAATGCTTTGGAGAGAAAATTATCAAACCCGGATTATTGCTGAGATCAAATGGGTGGTTCTCTGGTTGGAGCTGCGATCAGGTAGGAAACCCGGATGTTATCTTCTCCTTAAATTACTCGCCGGAGAAATCAGAAAATTATTTTTGTTGGGATTCGGACAGAAATAAACCAATGGTAGGAGTTTTTGCCAATCCGGAAATTCAACTTCATGATATTGAATTTTTAAAAACCTGGCAAAATGAAAAAATGCGCCAGGCATCTTGTCGGTTTTTTAGTCAAATACTTGAAGAACTCATTGATCACCAAAAGACTTTGATCCATTGTAACGCTGGAAGAGACAGAACAGGAGCTTATTCGGCTATTTTGGCGGCAATATCAGCGGAACAAAATGGGCGATTGGACAAAAAGATGCTGGAAGCTATTGAGTGTGATTATCGAAAAACAAGATCTTTGGTTCCCGATAAATTTGGCAGAATGCAAAGTTTTATTGAAGGCATTCGTGAAACATCCACTGTCGCCGGCTTTATTTCACAACAATGTCAAATATCACCGATCATTATACAAAAAGCAGCTGCCAGTTTAAGCTATTAAATGAGGCTAATTATAAGAGAATTTAAAAAAGATAACTAACACCAACACCTTGCATTAAAGTAATTTCATCAAAAAAATCAATATTGCTATCCACCCGTTCTTCATAATATAATAAAAAAATATTCCAGATATTGAAATCAAAATTCAATTGAATTTGTTTTTTTGAAATTAAATCCTCGCGGGTTTGATTGAACACCGGATGTTCTTTCTCATAAATATTCTTGCCATTTTTAGAATAGGCTTCCAGTGATAAATTTGATCTAAAAACAGGCAGTAAAATAGAATACACGTTGTAAACGCCACTATAGCTGTCTGCTTTCCCCTTCGCCAGTTGATTTTTTCTTTCCTGCCCGATACTTAAAAGCCAGAAACGCAAATGCCCCGATACCGTCTCAATTATTGCGTCTCTGCCCAAATCATCACTGATTTTATCAGTTTTATCATCAACATAAAAAATTTGATCTTGATAATAATTGAATGTCAAATTGATACCTCGACCCACCGAATATGAAAGTTTCTTCTTTATGATATTAGTAGTCGTTATTTCTCTTTTGGAGCCTAATTCATAAGGGTTTTTATATTCTTGTCCATCAATCTCCAGTTTTAAAATGTTAAAGTACCCAACACCGTAAGAAATTGTAAACAGCCCTATTGGTGTTGGTTGCCTCCTTTCAAATCCAAGTGTTTCATTTTGAGTACCAAAAAACCATTCTCCCCCATCTTCATCCAAATAAGTCAAACTAAACATTGGCCACAATACTATACTCGATTCTTTTTCCACTTCATCATCATAAGATTGAAGAGTGTCCTGACTCATGGCTTCTGTTTCAATTTGGACGGCTCCGAGCCCCAGTGAAAAAAACCACCCGGACAGTGATCTTTTTTGGAATTGCTGGGAACAAACGGATGAAGGATACATAAGTAGGTAGCCGATGATAAACAAAAGACCCATCTGTTTATAATTAGTTTTTTTAAAGTCTATTTTCAAGCTTAAACCTTAAGGAATTTGTTTTACAGGCTTTAATATAGCAATCTGCATATTTATTGAACACATTCAGACACTGAGCGAAGTCGAAGTGTCTTCGAAAAATATCCCCTCGGTCTATGCTCACCCTTCGCTCATTGCTCAAAGTATCGCAAAATTAGTGCTCAGGGAACAGCCAATAACCATTAAAGAGGCCCGTTTTGATACAATTGCATTTTACAATTAAGTTCTATACATTTGTAAAGTGCTATAGTTTATATTATTTTGGATTGGGAAGGTTCCTGATAGCAATAGTAAAGCAAAGCAAATGCCAGGAAGCTTCAATTGGATTTGATCTATATATTCCGGAGCTTTCGAGGCAAAGAAATCGACAGGAACCAATTCCCTTTTATTAATATTAACCAGGTGATGACCGTTAGGTAGTTGTGACAATATCCTGAATTTCCTGGTCGGAGATAAAAGCACTTTGGACTTCTCTTTCTTTATCTGTTATCAAAATCATATGACCATGCCCTGTCAGTTTATCTGCCCCTGTTTTATCTAAAATGGTTCTGGAATCAATGTCTGAGGCGACTTTCAAAGCTGCTCTTCCCGGAACATTAGCTTTTATTAAACCGTTAATTACATTTACACTAGGACGTTGGGTAGCCAGAATTAAGTGAATTCCTGCTGCCCGCCCTTTTTGCGCAATTCTGATAATACAATCACTAATATTCGATTTTTTCATCATCATCAAATCTGCAAACTCATCAATAATCAGCACAACTGATGACAAACTCTTATTTTCTTCAACCTGATCATTATAATCTTTCAATGAATGAACACCGATAGATTTTAATAAACGATATCGATCTTCCATCTCTGCAATTAATTTAACGATCATACTGGAAGATTCTTCAACTGATGTAATTACATCACATGCCAGGAAGGGAGATTTCTCAAAAATGCTGAATTCAACAAATTTCGGGTCAACTAATATTAATTTAGTATTATTTGGTGAGGTGCCATATATTAATGAGGTAATAATCGATTTTACCAAAACACTCTTCCCAGAGCCGGTTGTCCCCGCAATTAACAAATGAGGAAGTGCTGCCAGATCCACCACTACCGATTGGAAATTGGCATCTACGCCAAAAAGCATTGGAATTTGTAACTTTTGTTTGGCTGCTCTTTCTGAAAATTCGCTCAATAAATTTGTAAATTTTATCAAGGGTTTTTTCTGGTGGGGAATTTCCAAATATATTTTTGCTTCAGAGTCTTCTGAAATTCTGAGATTTTTAATCCCAAGCGCAATGGATAGATCCCCTTCTCTAACTAGTTGATCAACATCTTTGCGTTTGGCACCAGGTTTTAAAATAATTTCATATCGCTCTGAAAAAGGGCCATAAATCGCTTTTCCTATTTTTAAACTAACCTTAAAGGAATCAAATGCTTTTACTATTTTATTTTGATATTTACAGGTCCCCGCAAGTGTTGTTGGATTAAATTTAGAAAGGTTTTTAAGTTTTGGGCGTTGATATTGATTAAATTTTTGATCAAAATTTAACACAACAGTCGTTTGCTCATCATCTGAAGCATCAAAACTTTCTTCATTTTTTTCGACATCAATCTCATCCAGTGGTTTAACAATTCTTTTTTTAAATTTTTTCTGGGATTTTGTTTTTGGTTTAAATCCAGAGCGATAAGAGTAAAATAAAATCATTGCCATTAGTAATAAAATACCCTGAACAATTAGCACGCCATAAGGCCCGATATATTGAATTCCAGTTACTTTAAAAAAGCGGCCGATGTTATATTTGGAGAAAGAAATTCCAAAAGAGAAACTATCGTCATTGCTAATCAAGGCTACAATCAGAATAAAAACAAATCCTGTTATCGCTCTACCTGGATAAGGAATAATGGCAATGAGAAGGGCAGTGGATATCAGAAATAAGCTGAAAATCCAGGCACTAATCCCAAATAAAGGATTTAGGATTATTTCGTAGTAATTCCTACCTAGAATGCCAGTCTGATTAACAAATAATGATGAAATGAGAGAATACACACCTATAATCAGTACAAACAGAGCAATTAAATACTTGGACAATTTGTTATGAAGGGATATCATTTTTATTTATCGGCTAGGATTGAAAAAATAATGATCTGATTTTAAATCACCATTACCTTAAATTTGAAAATTTTTAAAGTGGAAAGAAAGGATTGGGCTTAATGAATTTGGATTGCGGCAAGAATTTTTTTTGATTACGATTTAAATCCAACAAATGTAACATCATCCTGACTTGAACTCGCCAATAATTTGAAAAATTGTGATTATTATAAATTAGATTTTCTATGTGATATTGAGATTTACAAGATTAGAAGTATGAAATAAGCAGCACTAGTTTAAAAAAAGTTCTATATAGTCAGAGCATATTTTTCAATTTCTGCCGTTGTCATAAAAACAGGTTCCTGCCCCAAAAAAATAAAATCTGGTTTAACATGACAGTATTCAACCATGGCAAATAGAAACTCAACAGTAGGCAAGGTATCATCCATATAAGATGAAATTTTATTTTTAGAATAACCAGTTAAACTCGCTATCTCCGCAACTGAAATATCCAGGAGATCAAAAATTATTCTAACTCTTTTATGAATATTATCTAATAAAAACATAAATTCCCCAAAGTGATCTCTATCAGGTTTTGGTTTTGCAATCTGAGTGAAAATGTTAAATGATGATTATAACTTCTAATTTATCAATATTTCACTTAAAATTCAATTTTAAAAATCTAATTTAATTTATGCTCAACCACCCTGAAGCGATCCCCGACAAAAATCAAGTGTGGTTATATTGTTCACCATTGCCCCTTCCTCTATCTTATCTGGCATTACACTGCTGGTTTGTTCTTGCGGATCAGGAAAACACCATCAGTCGATGGGAAATATGGCAAAGACCACAAAGATGTAAAAATAGCTGGGGGCATTTACATCAGAATCTATTTCCGATGCAACAGGGAATCAATCGAATCCCGGGGTGTTCTTTTTGGAAGTGGCCATCTAAATTACTTTTTTATTTTGATCATCCTGTGGCTTCAACTTTGACTAAAATCATTGGATCGTCTCCTGAAATTTACCCTTATCACCATCAATACAGAGCTTATCCAGGTCCTAATAGTAACACCTATATTCAATGGGTTCTTGACCATCTGTCGGCTCCAAAAATAGAATTACCAACATCTGCCATCGGTAAAAATTGGATCGCATCAAAGAAAAAATGCTAATGGTATAAAAAAAACTTTGGATAACGAACGAATATAATCCTGTTTTAGGGATAAACGAAACGATAACCTTTGTTTCTCCAACTTAAAAACCCACTGAACATATTATATATTTTTTTGAATTTCATTTTTTCCATTAACTGCTGCGTTTTATCACTGCGATAACCACTTTGACAGTAGATTAAATAGTCTTTTGTCCGATCTAATTGCCCCAGTTTTGTTTTAAAATTTGATTTCATAAAGTCCAGCAAAATGGCACCTTTGATAATGCCTTGTCTGGTTTCTTGGGGTGTTCTTAAATCCAGAATAATAAAATCAGAATTATTTTGATTTTCATTGATTAATTCACGGGCATTATTAACGTTAAGATTAGAAGAGACCGTTGACCTTGTCTCTGAATTATTATCACAACTAAAGAGAATTTGTGATAAAACCAGAAAAATACCAATAAACTTAATTAAATCTTTTTTAGCCATGGTCAACTACCTATGATTTAGTTGTTTAATTTGAAGATATTAATTTGTAGTGAAATACTAAGAAAAAAAAGAATATTCGAAAAGCCTTTTATAGGTTTAATTTACTTCAGAGGAGAAGATAATATAGTCAGATAAATTTTTAAGTTCCAATGCCTTTCTTTGGATCAGAATTTTAAAAATCTGGATCAAAATCTAATCCACGATTTTTAGACCGAACTTCCAGCCATTCCAACTCATTTTTAGGAGGCGTAGTCTTTAAGTTCTCAACCTTGAGTTTCAATTGTAGCGATTCCGTAGGACAATGACTAATACAAATACCACAACCAAAGCACCGTGAAACACCAATTTGACAACAATCATCAATCAGGGACAGGGCGTCAAATTGACAGGGTTCGATACAATCACCACATCCGGAACAACTATCCGAATCAATTGAAATTTCAAAATCTGAAGCTGCCAAAGCATTCAGATTATCATGTTCAGCAATTGATCGCATAACACCGCAAGAGCAGGTACAACAATTACAAATATAGGTAACTTCATCCTGGGTATTGCTGGTGGAATGAACCAATCCTTCCTCATGGGCCTGTTCCAGTATTTTATATGCTTCCTGTTTATCAATGGCTCTAATATAATCACTCTTCTTAAATTGGTTCTCTTTTGAGGAAAAAACCAAACAGTTTTCAACAGAATGATGACAACCTTCTCCAATTAGACGTTTTTGGAGCCGACAGATACAATTTAAAACCCCCCAGGCTTTTGAACTTTCAACATAAGTTGAGGCCTTTTCATAAGGCATCACTTCAATATTGACCGGTATATTTTTTTCAATGGGAATAACCCTATGTACAGACGGTCCGGTGGTCATCATTTTGTATAATGATTCCTGATAATAGTCTTCAAAAAGTTGGGCGAATTCCTGATCAATATTGGCATTTTGATTTTCGTAAAATCCAACAATAAACGGAATTAGTTTAAAACCAAGTTCCCGGTGCTGTTTAGCCACTGACACTAATCCTTTTTTTAACATGGACTTTAATAAGCCCTGAACCTGTTTTTTATCTTGTTGGAGGTTTTGTGAAATTGTTTCTGCTGATTTAGGCGTTAAGTTCATCCGACAGGCAATTTCAGCCTCTTCAGGAGTAAACAATTTAGCCAGAATTTTAAGTTCAACACCACTGGTCGTTTCAGGGTAGCCATTAGGGATTTTATCCAATTGTTTGGCAAGTTTTTTATATATCGTTTCCATTTTTTATTTTTTTGGTGGTGATGATAAGGAACAATCCTGTCTAAAGCCAGCAGATGGTACGTTAAATCCTTGAACCAATCGTGTCCAGTAATTTACTTGAGAAATAGTTACGGTTAAAACTACTGTTTCTCTATCTGTAAACATAGTTTTAAGTGTATTTTGGAAGTTCTCATCCAGATCTGGGGGTGTTACAGATAATCTTAGAGCGTATTCCAAGGCTATTTGTTCCCTTTGATTAAAAGCATTATGTTGAACAGGATAACAATTTTCCCTGATTAAGTTAAGCTCTTCCAATGTAATCTTGAACAATTCAAAATCATATCCATTCATATCAATACAGAAGGGACAGTTAACTTTAAAAGAAACCTGTAAACGAACCAATTTCAGAAGTCTTTTAGACAAGGTCGGATCTTTATGGACCACCAGGGATTCTAAAAAGGCGGAACCAATTGCTGATCTGGGACTCCAGGAAAGCAAGCGTGCCGGCAGCATCTTTTTACCAGTAACTTTTTCGGAAATCCATATTCCAAATTTTAAATAAAATGGAATTCTTTTTGGTGGTTCAAGTTTAAACATTTTACTTATTGGGGTTTTCTACCTCATCAAAGGATCCTGTTTCTGCCAGTTCAATATGGCAAGCCACACAATTACTCTTGTATACCACTTTTTTATGATTCCAGTCACTTTGAGATATTTCATGATGTTTTTTCTCAAAAAACTTGGAATCTGAAAGTTGAATTGGGGTTCGACTTCCGATACTGTCCAAAATCTTAACAGACGTTTCTGATTCTGTATATTCGGCGGCATTTTCTTTTAAATAATGCAGTATGTATCGCTGTAATTCTTCAGACATATCCAGTTTCTTTCCAAAATGGTCATCCAGCCCATTCATAATTTTATCCCAGGAACGGGCGGGTAACAGACCCGGAAGCATGGTCCAGTGGCAACCGACACAAACCTGCCTAACGCTTGGATCATCAACTGTTGGCATTGATTCACTCATAAATAAAGTATCTCAAAAAGAAAGATTATTAGAATAGCGATATTTATCTGTAAACGCTCCATTTTCTTAATCATATATAAAGGATTGGAAAGGATTTTATCTGTACCCTTCTTTCCACGGAAATTAGTTTTTTAAACACCATTAGGTATTAATATTTTATAATAAATTGCTACCGTATCTATTTTAACAAAAACCTTATCAAAAAAACAATATCGGCTGAAATCAACGGAAGAGTAAATCGGAGGCAATAATTAAAATAACCAGAAAAAGATGCACATTAATCACTAAAAATGATCTTTTTTGATTAAACATCTGTTTCAGGTAAGCAACGTTAAAATAGGCAAATGCTAAAAATGTTTCAATATACAACCCATAAAAAGCGAATTGAAATTGAAGGGAAAAGTATAAAGGGAATAATAGAGATAAGCCTAAATAAGCATTGATCCAGGTTATCGTTATTCTGTTGATTTGTTGAATATCGAATATTCGAAAAAGATTTTTATGCTTCCCTTTTTTGTATTCCGCTTGATTCCGAATTAGGATCAACCAAAAATGCGGTAACTGCCAAATTGCCATCCAGATCATTATGAAAAAAATAGTGGTTGAAAAGCCGCTTCCTCCGGCCATTAACCACCCTAAATATGGTGGTAGTGACCCGCAAGCAGCACCCGGTATGATTGCCAAGATATTTTTTTTCTTTAAAGGTGTGTAAATAAGGTTATATAGCACCAGGGAAATCAGTGACCAAACCAGAATATCATATCTTTGAAAATTATTGAAAACCAGGCTTAGGCTGATAATCGTTAAAAACAGCCCCCAGAAAAATGCTGATGATATGGCTACTTTATTTTGAGGTAAAACACGATGACTGGTCCGGCTGTAATTAACATCATAATCGCGATCCTGAATATTGTTAAAAACAGCAGCCCCTGAAGATAAAAGATAAATTGATATAAAAGTTAAGAGTGCCGATGAATTAATAACAGGATCAATAATCAAAAAGCCAAATAGCGCAGAAACCGCAATAAAAAAACTCAGTAGCGGTTTAGTGAGGTAAAACCAATTCAACACAACTCCTCGTTTCCATTTTACCTTTGCATAAGCGCGAAAAACCAGACTGTTATTCATCATCTTCATCTGCCTGGTTCAACCATTCTTCATACGCTTCAGCAGAAACAATCCTGAGTTTACCATTCATATCGGCATGACCGGTACCACAATATTCAGTACACTGAAAATCATATTCACCGATCTTATCAGCCAGAAACCAGGCATAGGTACTTAACCCTTTAACAGCATCAACTTTAATACGATAGGCTGGCAAAAAGAAACTATGAATCACATCAATGGAGCTAATATTTAGTTTAATTGGCTTGCCCAAGGGAACCACAAGTTCATTTTCAGTCTCTTTATCATTTGGATAAATTAATATCCAGGAGTACTTTTGACCGATCAATTCTATTTCAATGGCACCAGGTGGAACATTTCTTAGACCAAGATAAGATTCCCAACCCACCCAGAACATTGACAGGGCGATGAGGGTGGGAATAACGACCCAGACTGTTTCCAATACCCAATTTCCTCTAATATCAGAAGAGATCGGGTGGTTATTCCGGCGATATTTAACGACAAAATAGATCATGACAGCGGTGATCAGGAATAGCAGTACAAAAGAAAAACCAATGATATAAACAAACGCCTGATCAATCTGCTCAGCTGGATTTAAAATATTTCCCATTCTGTTATCCTTATCTAAAAGCAACATCCCAAAAAGTTAATCCAATGATGATAGCCAAAGTAAATACCGTAATTGTAAAAGTATATTTCAATAATCCGGATTCATAGCGAAGATGCATAAAAAACATCAGCACCAAACTGGCTTTAGTAGATGCTATCAAAAGTGCTACCCAGATGTTGAGTGCTCCCATGTCTATCTGTGAAGCATAAACAGTTATGGCAGTTAACGCTAACAAGGTTGTTAATACGCTTAAAAGCGTACCATACGAAATGCCATGAGCTTGTTGTTTCTGGTTCAAAGTTTACCTCCCAAAAGTTTACTTAACCGGTTCAATTGCACACATTACAAAATCAGATAAAATAGAGGGAAAATAAATATCCAGATTAAATCCACCAGATGCCAGTATAAACCTGCATTTTCCAATAACACATAGTTCTGGTCTGTGATGTGGTTAGATTTCACTCTAACCAAACTCCATACCAACAAAGCCATTCCGATAATGATATGCACTCCGTGTAACCCGGTAATGACATAATAGAGTCCAAAAAAGATATTAAGCCCCGGATCACTTTCCAATAGCTTTTCAGAATTGGGATATATCCCCACTTCAAACTTGTGACTCCATTCAATATACTTATTGATTAGAAACAAAAAACCACACAGTAATGAAGAACCCAGTAATATTATCGCTATTTTTTTTGAGTTATTTTGAATAGCTGTGATGGCAGCGGCTACAGCAAAGCTACTAATAAGCAGTATCACAGTATTCAAAGTTCCAAAAAAAGTGTCCAGTTGTTGCCCACCTGCAATAAAATCATCGGTAAACTTGTGGTAATAAACAGCATATAAAACGAATAATCCGCCAAAAAGCATGATTTCAGTATACAAAAATAACCACATGCCCAATTTGGATCCTTCGTGATCACTACTTGATTGCATAATTTCCTTAATGGTTATTTGTTTTTCTTAAAAAATCTTGAAAAATCATACGGATAATCCATAATTTTTGGTTCGGAAACAAAGTTATGAAGTGGTGGTGGTGACGGAACCTGCCATTCCAAGGTAACACCCCCCCATGGATTTGAATCTGTAACAGCACCTTTTTTAATGCCTATCAGCAGATTAATAAGCATCATGAACATTCCGATAACCATAATAACCGCGCCATAGCCAGCTAAATAATTGCCTTGTTCAAATTGAGGCAGATAATCGTGATATCTTCTAGGCATTCCCTGTAATCCGATGATAAACATTGGGACATAGTGGAACATAAAGCCAACAGTAATCAATACTCCGGACAGATAGGCTGTTTTAAAGTTATACATCCGTCCAAAAAGTTTCGGCCACCAGTAGTGTAAACCGGCAAAAAACGCAAACCCGGTTCCACCAAACATGGTAAAATGGAAATGTGCTACAACGAAAGCCGTATCATGAACATGAATATCAGGACCAGCAGCACCTAAAACCAGTCCTGTTAGCCCGCCCACAGAAAACAGATAAATAAAACACAGGGCGTAAAATAGTGGCGGTGACATCTGAATGGACCCTTTATAAAGCGTGGAAATCCAGCTGAATACTTTTATGGCACTTGGAATCGCGACGATAAAAGTTAACAATGAAAAAACAAAGACAGCGGTATCACTCATACCACTGGTATACATATGATGAGCCCATACCAGGGAACCTGCGACAGCAATCATTAAACTTGAGAATACAATGGCTTTATATCCAAAAATCGATTTTCGGGCAAAAGTTGGGATAATTTCTGAAATAATTCCCATACCGGGCAAAATCATAATATACACGGCTGGATGCGAATACATCCAAAATAGATGTTGGTACAAAATTGGATCACCACCACGATCCGGGTCAAATAATCCGATATTAAACCACCTTTCAAACATCACCAGTAATAAAGTTATGGCAATAATAGGTGTCGCCAGTAATTGCACCCAACCGGTTGCATATAAGGACCAGGTAAATAATGGAATTCTCATCCACTTCATCTGGCTGGCTTTCAGTCGATGGATGGTTGTAATAAAATTAATAGCCGTCAACATCGATGAAAAACCTAAAATAAAAGCCGCAGCAATTGTTAATGAAACATTTGTATTCGTGGAAACACTGAAAGGGACATAAAATGTCCATCCGGTATCAGGAGGACCATCACCGAACAATGAAATAATAGCCAACAGCCCACCCAGCATATATAAATACCAGGATAATAAATTTATTTTTGGGAAAAACACATCATCGGCCCCGACTTGAATGGGAAGAATAAAATTTCCAAAAATTGCTGGTATGGCTGGAATAATAAACAAAAAAATCATTATTACCCCATGCAATGTAAACAGTGCATTATACTGTTCAGGAGAAAATATGGTCTCTCCAATAAACATCAATTCCAGCCTGATCAGTAAACCAATAATAATGGCTAAAGCAAACCACCCCAGAATTGAAAACAGATAGAGTATCCCAATTCTTTTATGGTCTGTTGTGATCAGCCAGCTTAAAATACCCGAATATTTGGGTGGTGCCGGTGTTTCAAAAAAAGATTTTACATCTGTCATAATGGATTCCATTAATATTTGTTTCTTTTCCCACCTTGAGTTCCTTTTTTCAAAAAAAGCCAATAGAACAAAATTAGTACAATTACAGTAACGATTCCAATGGTCTGAAAGACTTTAAAAACATATCGTTTTTTTAGAGGGTCATAATCAAAACAGTATGAGAAAGCCTTTTTGATAGTGATTCCCAATATTCCCTGTCTGGCTTCGGCCAGAGACATACTAACATCAAAAGCCTGGAAATTAGGACCATGCAGATAACGGGTAATTTGTCCATCCCCGGAAACCGTCACCAGGACGTTGGGATGGATAAAATTATGTTTTTCGGTTTTTTTAAATCGATACCCAAGAGAATTGGTGACAGCCTTAATATTTTTTTGGTCACCTGTTAAAAACAGCCAGTTTTCCCGGGGAAAATCTTTCTGAGCTAATTTAATATATCCGTTCTTCATATTTACTGCTGCTTCAATCGTGTCTTCATCATCAAAACTAATACTCAGAACTTTATAGTCTTTCCCCGGAATATCATCCATCTGCTTCAGGGCTGAGGCTAAAAAAGCCATTTGAAGCCCACAGGCCTGTGAACAATGAAAAAAAATCATTAAAATCAAAGTTGGACGATCGATATAGTCACCCAGGATAACTTTCTGCCCTTTGGAGTCGAAAAAAGTGGCTTTCATGTCAACATAATCCCCCAGTTTTTCTGTTAGCCCGACACCGTCTTCAGTTTGATCAGATAATTCAATATCCTTAAAGTTTTTCTGGGTATCACTGCCATAGCTAACCATAGCACAACTTATCAAACAGATAATGATCAAACTTAAAAACTTGTTTTGAAATTGCATTTCTGGCACAAATGGGAGTTATTGATATTTTCCAGTGCTCAAATTGACGCTAATTGTCTTTACAAATTTATGCCCTAATCTAAAACTATCTGAGTTTCCATAAGCAAAGATCATTGTAATGTCTTTATTGACATCAATTGATGTATCTTTGGAATCACCTGAATTTAAAGGAATGGTAAACTTCAACTCTGTGACACCCGCGATTTCAGACCCGGAAATATTTGTAACATTCTTTTTACCACCTAATTTCTTATCACTTTTATGTTTATCACGTGCTGAACCATAATCATCACGAATAGTCACTTTGGAACCTTTGACTTTACCAATCAAAATGTTGGCCCCTTTCATCATTTTTTTAGGATTAAATCCGACGCCAACCCAACCTTTTGTTTTGGCTTTAAGAAAAATATTCAGGTTGGAACCATCCACCTTCCATTCAAATTGCAGCTTCCCCATATCAATTGCAAAATCATAGTCACCAGCATAAAGTATAAATGGTGCCAGAACGCTTAACAATACCATCAACAAACGTTTTTTCATTTTTTCTCCTGAATATCCCTGTTAAATTATTTAAGAATTATAAACCAACTCTCCACCCATAAATCCGAGACCGATAGCAACCAGTAAACACAGCCCGTTAACAATCAACAATGGAATTGGTTTTTTCTCACCTTCTTTACCAAAATTGATAGCAATCAACAACAGAAAAAAAAGTACCAATGCTAAAATCATTTTTGCTTTAATTTGAAATGACCAGGCTCCACCATACATATATTGCCAGTCCAGATAACCAAAAAAGACAGTAAAGGGCGTGCCAATAGCTGCTAAAATGGAAGCATGATAGGAAGTTTTATACAGCGCCGGCTGTTTTAGGAAAAAAGCCACCGAAGTAAAGAAAACAGCCCCCATTACCATACCCATTGGAATGTGCGTAATTGCCGGATGCAAGGGGTGATGAAAGCCAACACTTTGCAAAATACTAAAAATGAATTCAGCCATGATACCTCTTTTTGATAAAAGTTAAATATAACATTTTTATCTTGATTAATTTTTCAATATATTACTCTATAAAATAGGATATTAAAAGTCCTTTTTTAATTTTTTAAATAATCCTTTTTTAGTAATATTTAAATGTACAAATTATTTTCTAATTTCACGGAAACCTGAGATAAAGAACGAAGGGATACTTTTCGCAGACACTTCGACGACGCTCAGTATCCGAATGTGTTCAATTCAAATGCAAATGGCTGTAGAGTTAGCCAGGGGAGGGATAAGCTTATAGCATTGGGCTCCCGGCGTTAAAGCCGGGATAATTCGGAGAGAGAACTTAAATTAAAGGGAAGCTAAAATTGCATTTAAGGTATCACTCGGTCGCATCGCTTTAGAAGCCAGGGTTTCGTCCGGGAAAAAATATCCACCAATATCCACAGCCTGTCCTTGTGCAGCAATTAGCTCTTCAACAATTTTAGTTTCTGATGCTTCCAAATCTTTGGCAACTTTGGAGAATCGCTCTTTTAACCCCTGGTCTTTATCTTGTTCTGACAAACTTTGAGCCCAATACATAGCCAGATAATAATGACTACCACGATTATCCAGTTCATTCACCTTGCGGGAAGGAGATTTTCCGTTTTCCAAAAATTTACCCACTGCCTGATCCAATGTCTCTGCCAACAATTGAACTTTATCATTTTTCAAGGTAGTACTCAAATACTCAAATGAGGCTACCAATGCACAGAATTCACCCAAGGAATCCCATCTTAGATGCCCTTCTTTTAAAAATTGTTGAACATGTTTGGGAGCTGAACCACCAGCACCGGTTTCAAACAGGCCACCACCATTCATTAACGGTACAATCGATAACATTTTAGCACTGGTTCCCAGTTCCAGAATTGGAAACAGATCTGTTAAGTAATCTCTCAAGACATTACCCGTCACTGAAATTGTATCTTCTCCTTTTCTGATCCGCTCCAGAGAATATCTGATAGCCTCAACCGGTGTTTTTATCATAATGGTTAAACCGGTAGTATCATGATTTGGTAAGTATTGTTCTACTTTTTTAATAATTTGCGTATCATGAGCACGATTGGGGTCCAACCAGAAGACAGCTGGGGAACCGGTCACTCTGGCCCGGTTCACCGCCAGTTTCACCCAATCCTGAATGGGGGCGTTTTTGGTCTGACACATTCTAAAAATATCACCCGTTTCAACCTTCAATTCCAATAATACTTCCCCACCTTGATCAACCACTCGAATCACGCCTTCTCCAGGAGCTTCAAAGGTCTTATCATGAGAACCGTACTCTTCTGCTTTTTGAGCCATTAAACCAACATTAGAAACACTGCCCATGGTTGATGGATTGAAAGCACCATGTTTTTTGCAATCTTCAATGGCTTCCTGATATATGGTTGCATAGCAACGATCCGGAACCATAGCAATCGTATCCTGTAATTGATCATCAGGTCCCCACATTCGCCCTCCGTCACGAACCACCACTGGCATTGATGCATCAATAATGATATTATTAGGAACATGCAAATTTGTAATTCCTTTGCTGGAATCTACCATTGCCAGTTTTGGTTGTGTTTCATACACCGCTTCAATATCATATATTATTTCGCTTTTCTTAGCTTCAGGCAAATTTTCAATTTTGGCATACAGATCACCTAAACCATTATTAACATTCACCCCGAGGTCTTTAATAACTTCAGCGTGTTTTTCAAGAACATCCTTATAATAGACAGAAACACAATGCCCGAACATGATAGGATCAGAGACTTTCATCATCGTTGCTTTAAGGTGCAAAGATAATAAGACCTCATTTTCCTGAGCAATCTTAATTTGCGCTGCATAAAATTCTCTCAAAGCCTTAACATTCATTACTGATACATCAATTACCTCACCAGCCAACAATGCTGTTTTTTCTTTCAGAACTTTAGATGTACCAGCATCTCCAACAAATTCAATTTTTACATCCCTGGCGCTTGTCATTGTTTTTGACTGTTCATTACCATAAAAATCTTTAGCCGTCATATGTGCCACACAGGATTTTGAAACTTCCGGCCAATCTTTCATCATTCTATGAGGATTTTTCTGTCCAAATTTTTTCACTGATGCAGCTGCCCTGCGATCTGAGTTTCCTTCACGCAATACAGGATTCACTGCACTTCCCAGTACTTTTGCAAATCTGGCTTGTAATGCCCTTTCTACCTCTGTTTTGGCTTCTGCCGGATAATCCGGAATATCATATCCTTTGCTTTTTAATTCCTTTATGGCACCTTCTAATTGAGGAATTGAAGCGCTGATATTCGGCAATTTAATAACATTGGCTTCCGGTTTTTTTACTAAATCCCCTAATTGGCTTAGGAAATCAGGTATTTTTTGATCTTCAGTCAAATGATCAGGGAAGTTTGCTATAATACGCCCGACAAGTGAAATATCCCAGGTTTCAACAGAAACACCTGAATCTTTTAAAAACGCTTTAATTACAGGTAACAGAGAATAAGTTGCCAGGGCGGGTGCTTCATCAATTTTGGTATAAATAATTCTTGCTGGTTGTGTGGTCATATTTCTCTCACTAAGGTGCTTGCCGTATTGGTTATTCTTTTATGTTTATCATTATTCTCTGCTAAATAAATGATAAAAACGCTTATAATAACATTCGCTTACAGAGGTTATATGCAGAACGTAAAAGAAAGATAAGTATCAAATAGGGAGTATTTGCTGTCAAGAAAAAATGGGGCGCCCTTAAAAGGTATGTCAACAATTCAACTTTCAAGTGAGTATTTAATGATATGTATCAAAAATCACTTTATAGATTTAATTTTATCAATATAAAATTTACTGCCAGTCTTTTCTTTATTTTAATGCCTAAAACCATCCTCTCTGAGGATGGTCAGATACCAAAAGCTCTGCCAATTAGCTACCTCATAAAAAGCTAGGTGTGTATCGCAGGTCTGTCCTGCAGGAGTATTTAACCACGGACCACACTGAATACACGGAAAAAACAGAGATATTGAAATTCAATCACAGAAACACAAAACCTTTCCGTGTTTTCTGTGTGGTCCGTGGTTCGATTTATAAAATAATAACCAGAAAAAGTCATCACAGGTTCATAAATGACAACTAAAATTGCATCGATTTCGTTTGAATCCAAGAATGCGATATACTCCTCCGGGGCTAAGACAATACAGTCTCTTTTTTGGGATGGATTTTATTGGCATTTCTATTTTTAACATAGAGATCACCATTCTAATAATCCCATAAAATTAGAGTACACGTACACAAAAAGTACATGTTCCTTAATTTTGTTATTCCAATTAAAATAACATCATATCAATAACTATGACGTTTGCTATATCAAGGATTTTCATTCAGGTTCTTAAATAAACGTAACAGATATGTAATCATGAAATTTTTGATAAATACCATTAACGAATTGCATTAAGATTTGGAATTAGCTAATGTTTCGAAAATTAATTAAGAGTATACCATATTCAAGGAGATAATATGCGGATAATCGATTTATATTCAAGTAGTACCATCAAACCTATCATTTCATTCGAGTTTTCCAGGCCGAAAACAGAAAAAGCAGCTGCAAACCTTAACAAAGCATTTGATTCATTAGCTGCAGCTAATCCTGATTATGTTTCTGTCACTTTTGGTGCTGGTGGATCCAATCGGGAAGGTGGTTTTGAAATAGTCGACCATTTAAAAAATCAAAGAAAATTAAATACTGTTGCCTATATAGCCAGTACCGGTCTGGGACCGGATGCCGTTGTCGAAGTATTAGACCGATTTAAATCCATTGGGATTGAAACCGTTTTTGTTATCCGGGGTGATGCTCCTACCTGGGATGAAAATTACCAACCTCATCCTGAAGCAATGGAATATGCTTCAGATCTGTTGTCATTTATCAAAAAACAATATGATTTCTGCCTCGGAGCTGCTGGATATCCGGAAACTCATTCTGAAGCGACTAATCCCGTAAAAGATTTAGAAATGCTGAAGTTAAAGGTTGATCAAGGTGCAGAATACATTGTCGCGCAATATTTCTATGACAATCAGTTTTTTTATGACTATGTGGATAAAGCCCGTGCAAAGGGGATTAAGGTACCGATTATACCGGGAATTATGCCGATTTATACAATTAAAATGACAGAAAACCTGGCGGGACTCTGTGGTACTAAAATTGTCAAAAAAGTTAGGGATGGATTAGATCAGCTACCCAAAGATGATAAAAACGCGGTTTTACAATTTGGAGTTGATTTCGCAACTGAACAATGCCGGGATTTAATCAAAAATGGTGTCAAAGGATTGCATTTTTACACTATGAACCGTTCAAAATCGGTTGTATCAATTTTGAATAATTTAAAATCTGAAGGATTATTGTAGTTTAAAACTTATATCTCAGCCAACCATTTTGAGGCATCCTCTGGACCGTCTGCTGATTCAATCGCTGTTTGATAGATTTTCTTCAACTCGGCAATAACTTCAGCTTCTTCTTTACTAACTGGATTTGTTAATCCTCCAAAACCACCGGATGCTTCCGCTATCGCTTTAGCCAGTCCGTTTAAATCTTTACAGATACTGGCTAAAATTACCGGTGAAACACATTTCTGTACGAACCCCATAACCTTTTCAACCTGGCTAATGTCTTTTTTAATTATCTTTTTATGATATTGATTGATTAACATAGAATAATCAATAATTGTCGAATGATAAATCCGTTGGGTATATTTGTTTGTACAGTTGTCGGCTCGATTTTTCAAAAAATCCTTAAACAGTGCCATTTCCTTGGTATCTATTTTCCCATCAGCATCAGCCACTAATAAAAAAATCTGAAAAGCCAGTTTGTGCAAGGCTTTCTTCATGTCTCTCTGGTATTTCTGGAATTTTATCCTTTTTCTTTCCAGATTAAGATCAGCTAGCGTTTCACCATGATGATCATCAAACATGGGTTCCTTATCAGATGTAGCGCTCATAATATGTAATCGTTTAAAATTTGTTTTAATGAAAGATCAGAGATTATTTTAATAAGTTTTATATATATTAGCCAGTCATTTAATGCACAAGCTAAACCTTAAACCGAGTTATATCTGTTGTTATTAAAGGAATATTGGATCAGTATTTATAATTAGTTGATAACTCGAACAAATCATGTTTATTTTTCTTTTCCACTCATAGGCGTTAATCTTTAACAACAAAGATCACTAATTATTATTTCAACAAAATACGCAAAGATACAAATTCAGGTTGAAATTCAATGACTTTTCAGAAAAAGTATCTCAGAAACTAAAACCAAGTCAGTAAAGTAATAAATAAATTGATACTAATTATTATTGGTCAAATTCAATTTTTAAAGCTGGATAATAACATGAAGTCGATGGGCTTATTTAATCAGGAATATTAGATATTCTGATACCAAACTAATTATGGATGATCAATACCAAATTGAAATTACTCAGACAGAGGGTGGCTCCGGATTGATTTTTATTTTTCAGAAAAATAATCCCAAACCTGTTAATTGGTTTCAAATCAGTCGTGATGGTCATCCAATAATTCTGGCAGAATTCATCGATAATGAAACAATACTGGCAATCGATCAAACAGGCTTTTGTGGTATCTTTCATATACCACAAAGTAAAACAATTCAAACCCGACAATTGGTGAGTCATTCATTTGTATCAGCGCTATTATTAACAAATAAAACTCAAATTGCTTTATTAACTAAAGATCAATTCAGCACTAAAAAAGTGCTGAGGATTTTAAACATATCAACATTAAAAGAGCACATAAAACTGCTCCTACCCGCAGAAGCCGATATAAAAAGGATCTGGCAAATATCAGAACATCAATTAGGCGTTTATTTTATGCCGGGTGGCAGTCTTAATCAGGAATCGGGTGATGGTTTTTACCTGACAGACATTCAATCCCAAACTACAGCTTCAAAATGTTTCACTTACCCTTCCAGCTGTTTATATGGTCCATCACCTTTGGATGTCAGTCAGAAATATCAAATCGGAATTCGCCCCCGTTTTGATCAAATCAGATTAGAGTCCAAAAATAATCGGACACAATGTCTAATCAGAGTTCAGTTATTCCACCCACTAACCGGAAAGGAATTAACAGTTATTAGTGTCAGGACGCTTTTATCGGAACATATTTTTGAAGATACACACCCGGATACAGCCCTGGAAAATCTGAATCTGCCACCAGGTTTTGACGAGTATCAGGAAACACGGGATGAGGTGCTTGATAGAATAACGGATATCAGAATCTGTAATAACGAACCAGCATTCTGGATCGGTTTTCAACATGGTCTCATTCGAAAAATCAGTCTGGATGGTAATACAAAGTCTCCTTTACTAGCCCATCCCGGTGATGTAACCCAGCAGGATGACCCATACCTCCGAACGAAATGCGATAACCCGATTTTATTATCTTCGCCAAACACATCCCTCACTTTTGGTTGCCCAGAGGTATCCATCAATTTGGAAACATTAGATTTATCTCAGAATGAAGATATTATTATTCTAAACGAAAAAAACCTTAATCATCCAAATAAAACTCTGAAAAATGTACGATATGAACTTTCCTGGCTAATTAAATCAGTGGAAACAATAAGTGATCCAGAGCTTTTATTCTCTGGATTTAATGAGATAGTAACCAGCCTGAAAAATAATCCATCAATGGGTGATGGAAACCTTTTTCGATTTTGTTTCCAGGATCAAACGTCCAAAATAACAGAAAAAGAATACTTCGATCAATTAAGCATGTCACCGGTAATGGCTGGACAGATTGATCAATATATTACTCAATTATTATCAACAGAGAAACATCTATATTATCAAATTGGTATACCATCAGGCTGTTACGCGATTAAAAGTCTGGTACTATTTGATATCCAATATGTCTTATTATTGAACCGTTATATTTCAAGTTCTATGATTAACATTAAAGATGATCCCGATATTTTAATAGCAATCACAAATGCTGTTTTTAAAAAATATGGCTGGACAAAAGAAACCCTTGATTTATTACTCACCTCTGCCTATTCCCAACCTGGTAGCGGGATGGATTTATTCATCGACAACTGGCAATCAGAGCCTTTCCAGAAACAGTTAAAAACAAGTGGATTATATGATTATTTAGCAGACCATACGATCTTTCAAAATTTATCAAATGAGTATTTTCCTGCTATTTATCCCGTCGAAGAAGCTTTATTTTCAGCCATTGAGAAAGATAAGCTACAGGATGTTAAACGTCTATTGGAACACAAAGCACTGCAAATTGAATTGAAACATCCGGACTTTTGTTGCACGGCTTTAGCATTAGCTATCCAACTAGAAAACCAGCAAATTATTGATATTCTCTTAGAAAATGGAGCTAATATAAATAGTTTAGATCAGAGTGATTTATTGTATATTGTTGCCACTAAAAATAATGCATTTACCGATCGGGAACGTCAAATAATCGAAGTAACGATTGAAACTCTGAACGAAGAAAAACAGATTTTAACAGAGCAACGATCTAAAATTCAATATGATGAATTATTGTCAATTTCTACCAGTAAAGAGCAAATCAATCAGGTTAAATACCTGGAAAACCGAATTCAGGAATTGGAAACAGAAATTAAATTTGCAGAATTAGGGCTGGATAAAACCGGGACCCAATCAATATTTGATCATCATTTATCTCCATACCCAAAACAGCAAAATTCCAAAACTCAATATATTACCGAGGAAATCTTTTTTGACGAAAAATTTCAAAAATCTTTTGTTATCGTTGAAAACCTAAATACCTATCAATCGCAATCAGAAGCGGTCGATCAAATGATTCAACTAACCCAAAATGGTTATCAGGATTTAATAACTTCCCAACAGAAATTACGATTTTGCTTCAAAGATAAGAATGAAGAATGGTCTGAGGCAGAATTCTATGAACACCTGCAATTAGATAGTATATTGGCAGAAAAACTGGATCAACTAATCGCCAATTTAATTCAACATGCATCAGGTGCTTTATGGTGTGATGATGAGATGCAAAGCGGGATGTATGCAATTTCAACACTAACACTTTTTGATAAAAAATACATTGAACGATTGATCGAGTATATAAAAAGCAAGCTCATCCATCATGATTATGAAAAAACATATCCATCAGAACTGGTTTTCGATTTGTTGGATGAATATGGTTGGTGTCCGGAAATCCTTAAGTTGGTAATTATAAGAGCCATTAAACACGGTGGAGAATTTGCTGAAGATGAATTTCGAATTTTACTTAAAAAAGGTGGCCTCAACCATTATCTTCAACAAACAGAATCATTTCAATTATGTATGGATTTGATTACGATGGAAGCGGATAATGTTGCAGAGATCATCCAAAAATATTCAAGTTTAATCCAACAATATAACAATTATTAATAATCAATTTTTATGATTCAAATTAACCCCATCTATATTGATAATCATCTCATCGTCGTGGAAAAGCCAGGAGGAATTCTGGTTCAGCAGGATAGCACCGGGGACATTTCACTGCTGGATGTCGTCAAATTATATCTAAAAGATACATTTCAGAAACCTGGCAATGTCTATTTAGGATTGGTTCATCGGCTGGACCGACCAGCATCAGGAATAATGGTATTTGCCAGAACTTCAAAGGCTGCATCCCGTTTATCTGAGCAATTTAGAACAAAAAAAATCAAAAAAACTTACTGGGTGCTGCTCCAGGGAAAAACACCGGAACACGGCATTTTAAAAGATAATATAGAAAAAAGAGGGGTCACCAGTTTCATTACCGGGAAATCAACAGGAAAACCGGCTGAATTATCCTATAAACGACTTCAATATTCCAGAGATATATCCTTAGTTGAAGTGGATTTGAAAACGGGTCGACATCATCAAATTCGGGTTCAGTTTGCCCATCGTGGTTATTCGGTAATCGGTGATTTCCGTTATGGTTCAAAAATTAAGTTTCCACAGAAAACAATAGCGCTCCACTCCCAATCGATAACGCTTTCTCACCCCACTTTACAAAAATCCATAACATTTAAAGTAGCCCCACCACCAAGCTGGGAAAATTATTTAGAATTATGATTCTTTTTTGGCGCCATTCAGGGGATCGGTTAAGAGCAAGTTTATTAACCTTGGCGGTCTTCACTGGTATTAGTAATATGCTTCGACTCCGCTCAGCATGCCTAAAGGGGTAACTAAATTGAAAACCGCACTAGATTATTCACTAAACCACTTGTATATTGTATGTAATTCAGGAAATTGAATTGAGTTAATAAAATGCTTCTGCTAGATGTGATTTTATACCGATATATCTTATCATTGTTTCTTAACTATTTAGTCTTATCAATACCTATTAGTGAGGTCCATCATGTTAAGTGATCCAAAATATAAAAAACTTTTTGAAGTTATGAATTCAGAATCTATTGAATGCACTATTGTCGGCCCTTCAGGTGATATGCAATATTTAATCGGATTTAACCCCGGTGGTTGTGAACGATTCCAGGCTTTATTCATCCTTGCCGATGGCAGGCACTTTTATGTATCCAATGTTTTATATTATGAAGATATGCGGAATGCCCTTGGAGATGATACTAAATTTTATTTATGGAAAGATAATGAAGGTTGGTTTGATTGTATAAAGCAGGCTTTTAGTGATTATAAACTGGACAATAAAAAAATTGCAGTTAGCAATAGTGTTCGGGCTGTTGATCTGGTGGATATGCAAAACTTATTTTCAGCAAATTTCATCAACGGCAATGATATGCTGGAAAATTACCGGGCAGTTAAGACCTGGGATAATATTGAAAGTATGCGCGAAGCCGCTTATTTAGCTGATAAGGTAATGGAAGATCTCACTCAATACATTAAACCGGGTATTACAGAAAAAGATATCCAGGATAAAATCATAAAATTATTTTCAGATAAAGGCGCGGATGGAATTTCATTTACACCAATCGTTGCTTCCGGACCTAATAATTCCAGACCCCATTACGTCGATAATTCCAGAGTAATAACGGGAAAAGATATCATTGTACTCGATTTTGGATGCAAAGTGAACGGATACTGTTCCGATACTTCAAGAACTTTTTTTGTGGGTGGCATCACCGAAAAAGAAAAGAAAATCTATGATATTGTCAAAGAGGCTTACCAGGTAGCGGCTGATTTCGCTAAAGAAGGAGTGAAAGCTTGTGAGGTAGATAAAAAGGCCAGAGATATCATTGAAGCGGCCGGATTTGGAGAAAATTTCCTCAATCGTACCGGTCATGGTATCGGTTATGATGTCCACGAAGCACCGTATATTAACGGAAACAATAGTCAAATATTGGAAAAAGGAATGGCTTTCAGTATTGAACCCGGAATATATTTTGCTGGTGAAGTGGGAATGCGAATTGAGGATATCGTTATTATTAATGAGGAAGGAAAAGGTGAAACCATTAACCATTTCACTAAAGATTATATCATTTTGTAGCGGTAACCAGAGGGCTAATATTTCTGGTTCTCTATCTTTAAAATTGTTTTTCTTACTAATTTGGAATATAAGCCACTGCGCGAACAGGAGATCCATCTGCTTCAGTAAAGCTCAAGGGAAAACAACTGAAGCTAAACTCTTTAAATGGTAATGTATCCAGCCACTTTAGATTTTCAACCACTATGATATCCTTTTCGAATAGAATTCTATGATTTTCCAGGTATTTAGAATCCATACCATCTATCGAAATCGCATCAATCCCAACGCCTTTAATATTTGGAAATCCAGCTAACCATTTTGTGGCTTCCTGGTGCAGTACCGGGTAATCCTCAAAATAGGCATCCGTACCCCATTTTAGACTCCAATTTGTGCGAAATAGCACAAAATCATGTTTTTCAATAATACAGTGAAAACCAATTAAAAAATCCAGATCAATGATCTTCGAATTTAGTTCTGCTAAATTTACGATACAGCAACTACCTGCATATTTGGCCACAGGAAATTGATCCAGTGTTTTACCGGTTTCCAAAACATGAGCCGGTGCATCAATATGGGTTCCGACATGTGAAAACATGGTAATTTCCCTTTCATAAAACCCATCTTTTTCTACAGTAGTTCCGGTTCTTATGGTTGGGGGGAGGGTACCGGGATATATCGGCATTTTCTCATATATGGTGTGACTCAAATCAACTACTTTCATTATTTACTCTTAGACTATATTTAAAACTTAAAATCAGTATTTTTATAGGTATTAAATACTGGTAAGCCAAAAATACCAATTTTAAATCACACAATTGATACGACCATCAATCCATAAAAGATGAAACTGTTCCAGTCAAGCACATTGTTTTGAATAACTGATATCAACAGAAACTTAAAATATTATATAATATCAATAATTAAGAAACAAATCAATTCCTTTAATTTCTCAATTTAACCAATACTGATTTTAACCGGTCTCATGGGTTTCTACTTTTATCTTAATTTGATCCAGTCTTTATCACCCTTCCATTTTCAGCCTACAATTCCGAAGCTCATTTTTTTGCTGGAATTCCGGTATAAATTCTGGCATAGAAAATGGCCAATGACAAATCATCTCCTTTTTATTTCCAAGTATCTTTTAAAACACGAAACCAATTCTTATAAGCTATTTTTTCAATTTCTTCTTGATGAAATCCGTCTTCGCGCAAAGCCCTAATTAATTTTGGTAACCCAGCAGCATCTTTCAATTCATCAGGAATCTGGGTACCGTCAAAATCTGATCCAAATCCGACGTGATCAATCCCCATATAATCTGCCATATAACGGATATGCCGTACTAACTCTTTTATGGGTGTATCTGTATTTTGGGCACAATCTTCCCTGATAAACTCCACGCTAAAATTTAATCCAACGATACCTTTACTGGCCTTGATAGCATCAAATTGTTTGTCTAATAAATTTCTGCTTATAGGACTAATCCGGTGAACACAAGAATGCGTGGCGACTAGCGGTGCTGTGGTTATTTTTTCCACATCCCAAAATCCCTTTTCATTTAAATGAGATAAATCAATTAGTATACCCAGGCGATTACAGGCTTTAATCAAAGATTTTCCTGCCGGACTTAATCCTTTTCCAACATCAGGCGTCATATTGATTTCAAATGGGACTCCTACTCCAAAAGCATTAGGCCGACTCCAGACCAGTCCGATGGATCTTAAGCCCTGATCATAATAATATTGGAGGTTTTCCAGATTCTCAGCAATGGGTTCAGCACCTTCAAAATGAATCACTATTGTTATGGCATTTTGATCAAAAGAAACTCGCAGTTTTTCATAATCAGTGACAATTTTCATTGCTCCTCGAGATTCAATTTCCAAAGCCCGCAAAGCATTGATTCCCAACTGGGCGTACTTTTGGGAATAAGAAATTTCCAGTGGACGGCTGAAGATTTCAATGAGTTCCGGTGTTAATCCCTTTGATAAATCAACCCGTTCTGATTCAGGCGGCACGAATATAGCAAATAATCCTCCTTTTAAAACTCCTTTTATGGCACGTGGTAAATCAATATGTCCTTTTTCTGATTCAACAAACAGAGATCTGTTCTCTTCCTGGGGCAGGTATTTAGTTAATATAACATCATTATGTCCATCGAATATCGGTATTGTTCCCATCTCATTCATACTTCTCTCTTTTAAGTATCTTCTTTTATCATTATAGTAACATCACTCTTACTGTCCTTATTGTCTATAACTTGCCATTCTGAGTTTTTTACGCATCTATTTTCCATCGTTGGCAGAATATTTTTTTGATCATAAATTGAAATTTTCGAATCAATAGGAAATATGGCCGGATTTACGGTTTTACAGGATTGCCTGAAGTTTTGGTGCCTGAAAGCTACTCTGAGTTTTGCTTTTTGTTATCCATTAACCGCAGGTAATCCGTACGCGTTATCATACCAACGATGGCTCGTCCTTGAACAATTGGCAGATGTCCAACGTTATGTTTAAAAAGTAATTCTTCAACCTCACGCACAGTAATATCTTTAGTGCCAGTTATCACATTTTTTGACATATAGCCCTTAACAGATGAATGCATTTGATCACTTTTACGACCTTTCATAATATCTCTTAAAGTCATAAATCCGGTCAAATCTCCTTTTTTACTGACCACCGGTGCCCCGGTATGCCCAATTTTTTCAAGGAAAATTGATGCTTCCAACAAATCCATTGTTTCTTTGATCACTTCAATATCTTTCTCCATAATGTCAGAAGCAATTAAGGCCGGTTTTAAGGATTTCTTTAAATGCTCCTCCACCTGAGCAAAAACCATCATTCCAGATTGATCTTTTACCGAGGCTGAAGCTGCCCTAACATGTCCGCCGCCATTAAAATGCTGAAGTAATTCATTCAGGTTAATACTATCTGTATTGCTGCGGGCAATAATAACATTTTGTTCATTTTTATTCACATGGAACACACAAAACATGGCATCTGCCCTTTCCACTTCAAATATTTTTTCAATAACGGCCGCCATACCTCCAACCTGCTCTTCTATTTCGATATAGCTAAGTATAATAAAGTGGCCATTGATATTTTTGTAAGTGAGCCGGTTAAAAACATCATGAAACAAAGAAATTTGATTTTTTTCGGTTAATATTTTCAGGAATTTTCGGACCAGGGGAATAGAAGCACCGTTGTCGATTAAATAGGAGGCTACCTGAAAATCGTCATTGGTTACATTTTCATATAAAAAATTGCCGGTATCCGCATATATTCCGGCTAAAGCAATGGTTGCATCTTCAGGATCTATTTTGATGCCTCTTTTAATTAGTTCCAGACCAATCAAAGTAGCATTGGCACCATATAGGGCGGAATGAAAAGTGGCGTCTTCAAACAAACTACCTTCACTAGGATGGTGATCCCACACTTCTATTTGGCCATCAAAATTCTCGATATGGTCGAAATATTCCTTGACACGGTTTTTGGAATTGGTGTCAACGACAACAATATGTTCTATATTTTTCCCTTTCAGATCTGTAGGAACTAAAAAATTAAACCGATTTTGATAGAGATTATAAAGTTTTCTGGCTGAAGGATGAATTAACTGGCTTTTTACCGGTTGATGATCCGGGTAGATATATTTAATTAAGGCTATGGAGCCAAAACAATCCAGGTCCATATTAGCATGTCCGACGATAATTTTCATAGATGAGATTTAATAGAAGCAAATAACCACAAACATTTAATTGTATGAATAACCAAACAGGTAACATAATAATCAATAATTTGTATAGGCTAATGATGTAGAACTGTTTACCGAATTTATAGACCTGAATAGCCCTTCCGAAGGTAGCATTGATTTTGCCATTGTTAGTATAAAATTACCAGAATCAATCATTAAAAAAAGTTACAATTATGGATCATGGGACTAATGCTTTAGTTTAAATTATTACTGGTCAAATATCAATAGGATCGCTTAGAATCATAAATGATCATAACAATGAGTAATACTCAGAATCTATTATAAACTACAATCCAGAGAAAGCCATGGCGCCACTTGAAAAATTAACTTTAACAGCACTTATAAAAAGAAGTGCTGATTTGTATGCCGATCATCCGGCACTTGCATTTGTTGGTGACACCCCAATCACTTATGGACAAATGTATCAAAAAATTAATGAAGTCAGTCAATTGTTGCGAGAGCAGGGGGTTGGTTCAGGAGACAAAATTGCTATCTTAAGTGAAAGTATGCCGAATTGGGGGATCGTCTATTTTGCAATTCTTCAATTAGGCGCTATTGCCGTACCGATATTACCTGATTTTCATCCCAATCAAATTAGACACATCATAAAACATTCCGATTGCAAAGGAATATTTGTATCTGAAAAACTTTATGATAAGCTGATGGAAAGGGAAACCATTCATTTAACCTTAATGGTGTTAATAGAAACATTTGCTATCATCCCCGAAGAATCACCGGTTGAATTCATAAGCGATCTGATAAAAAAAGGAAGCCGGGAACTGGAAAAATTAAAAGAGGCCACATTAAGAATGGCAGGTGTCGAAGCGCATAAAGTC
>Ga0233437_1002226_pt1 | contig 30442 bp, 30 predicted proteins | sample SI_122_August201_FD_182714 | JGI IMG/M metagenome (GOLD analysis project Ga0233437, IMG submission 182714) | Seawater microbial communities from Saanich Inlet, British Columbia, Canada - SI_122_August2016_200_MG | ecosystem: Environmental > Aquatic > Marine > Inlet | place: Canada: British... | reverse complement strand
ATTTGGTTGCCAATTATGTCCTTGAAAATTACGAAAATGTGTTATATTCTGAGAAAATAACGATCAAAAAAGGAACCACCGTACTAAAAATCATTGACGTTGTCGATCCAATTACATGCGGATAATTACAACAGGTAAAACCAACGATATAGAAAATTGATCGCACATTATCACTGATATCGAACGACAATATTATTCACAGCAATAAGAAATTTACCCATTCATTTTGAAGCATTAACGTAAACTCCGAAACTCGATGCCGGCGATCACAGATGTTCCCGGAGATATAATTTGGTGTGTGGGATCATTTCTCAATACGCTTGAATGTATGACTTGCCACACAGTTTGTAAAACATTTTGCACCGAAATGGTAATTACCAAACTTGACATCGAGTTGATGGCCCGCCTAATTGTCGCCAAGTTCTTTATCTCTGAGACTTTGAAAGTCGCGACTATTTTGACAGATGTCTTGGTGACGCCGAGATTTAAAATGGTAACAGAAATTATGATACCACATATGATTCGGGTACCATGTGGCTCGTGGGCGTCAGAAATTATTGGCGAGATATATAATTCAAGCGGGCTCGAGAGAAAGCGCCACAACGAAATATTGCGCGCTGAGCAACTATGTACCAAATCGCATTGTTCAATATTTTCCAACAAGATGTACAATAAATTGAGCGACGTGTGCTTGTATTGTTATAGTGATGCACGTAAACGCATAATTGACACTGACGATGAGTCTTGCAATTGCGAATGTGGTCACGACGTGGGGTACACACTAATTGCAAACACAGGCAATAAAATTACAATTTCGAACAGAATTATTACAATAACTGTCGACTCAAGAACGATTCACGTCGACGAAAACGGAGTAGATTCAGATAGTTATCCCGCCGGGAGCGAACCAAATCGCAATGTCGGCAATTATGACACTTCTGTTATGCAATGGCGAGTATTAGACAGAATACATTACAGCCGGCGATAAATAAAATTGTAAATGATGATATAATTCATCCCATACTCTAATCCGCTGGGCGGAGTTTTTTGTTCAAATTATTAGCACGATTCTTTTCGATTCGCAAAATTGAATCTCTTTTTTGACAAATATGTCCCTTCGCGAATCAATTAATAATCGTTTCGAATCAAAGAGTACGTAATTGAGAAATGTCTACACTCATTGAGACTCCCATCGATGTCATTCGTTTATTATCGTCGTTTCTCAGCACAGACATGCTCATATTGTGTCATACGGTGTGCAAAACATTCTGCGCTCACATGACGATTACTAAATTCGACGAAGAATTTATGGCTCGCATAATTATCGACAGATTTTTCACCCCCAAACTACCGAAAGAGCCGGTTGACTTAGCGCATATTTTAACATCGACAAAATTCGAATTTGTGACAAAAATCGAAATCCCGTATGTGATACGAATTAGCCGCTTCGTGTATGGAACGCAATATATGACAGAACCAATTCCATCATTCAACGAACCATCACATTTAAAATACGAGCATTTACTCATCGGAGATCAGCGATCAATTCTTTCGGAAGACATATACGTGCGAGTGACCGATGCATGTTTGTTTTGTTCTGAGGGAACAGTGTTTGGGTTTAGACCGTATTACACATGTCCGCATCCTCAACGCGAATACGTAATGTATGCAAACTCGAGTATTACTCCCATGCATTCAAGTCGTCCTGTTGAAATTGTTGGCGGAAAATCAACATTACGCATCAACGAACACGAACATAAACTCACACGAATTTTCCCCATTTTGCATTAATTAGTCAATGATTTTTCGAACACCGAGGTAATTATAACTCGCGTATTAAACTTGCGAATCATCTCATATCTTGCTCTTGCAAAACGATGACATCGCAGCCCGAATAAAATGCCCAAGGGCGATTTTTTTAAATCTGTCCGAATCGGCAACGCCGAAAGGTTCATTACATCTATTTAATGTCACTTTGAAAAATTGACGCGTCTTTTTTATAAACAAGTTTCGCCCAGTTGCTTTGAATCAAAAAGTAATTATTGACTCGAATATTGATATGACTTCTCTTGCAGTCGTGTTACCTATTGATGTGGTCCATCAATTAACTTTGTTTCTCGGCGCGAGTATGATCGTAATATGTCATCGGGTTTGTAAAACATTTTACACCCACATGGTGATCACCAAACTTGATGAAGAAATAATGACCAGAATTATTATTAACGGAGGCATTGGGCGCTGCCCGCCTCAAATAGTTCCGATTGATCTTACCGGTCTTCTGAAAAAGATGCCAAGATTTGGGGCCGTGACGGAAGTTATATTTCCCGGTGCGATACGAGTAAATTTCCGACCAAGCGGTTCTTGCCGATTTTATTCTTCTTGGAAAGTCAGCAGAAATTTATATTACGAAGTAGTCTCCCGGCGCACAGAGATTGTATATGGCATAAAAAAAGGACAATGTAGTATATTTATAACTTGCTACGGAGAACTAAATGAGTCCAACCGTCGTTGTCGGTGCCAGGTGCCGCGAGCATTTGTAAATACTCCAAAAATCCGCGACCAGCATGTCCTTGTAGAATTTATATTTAAATCAAATATATTGCACATTAACGAGGTTGATATGTGTTTGAGTGAATGTACAGAATCACCGCACTCATTCGGAATGCTCAGTAATATTACTCTGTTTCTTCGTAAATGTGACCACAAAAGTTCTAAGCAACAGAAGACGATTAATAAATAATGGCCACAATTGCGACCACAAGCGGAGCGACGAAGTTACAAAAATATATTAAGCTCGCGAAGCATCCCATGTCTTGCTTCTGTAAAATGATGACTTCGCGAGTCGAATAAGATGCCCGAGGGCGATTTTTTTGAATCGACTTAGATATATTACATGCATTTAATGCTGTTTTGAAAAATTGACGTGTCTTTTGATCAAACAAGTCCCGTCTGGTTGTTTTAAATCAAAAAGTAATTTTATTAGCCCCCGAATATTAATATGCCCTCTATTGCAACTGTATTACCCATCGATGTGATGCATCTATTGGTTACATTTCTCAGTTCAAGTTTGATTATGATGTGTCATCGAGTCTGCAAAACATTTTGCGCTCACATGATGCTCACCAAACTTGACGAAGAATTAATGACCAGAATTATTACTAATGGCGGTATTGATCATTGCCAACCACATACGGTTCGGGCAGATCTTGCTGACTTTCTGAAAAACATGCCAAGGTTTAAGACAGTAACAGAAATTATACTCCCCGGCGAGATACGGATGCAATTCATACATGGGCCCCGCAGTTTTTATTACTCGTGGATAATTAGCAGAAATTTATTCTGCGAAGCGATTCAACTGCGCGCAAAGATCGTGTATGACGTAATACACAGACAATGCAGTATATTTATGTACCACCACGATATATTGTCTATAACCACCAGTTGTTGTCATTGTCGAGTGCCGCAGGCATTTGTGCCCATTTCAAAAACATACGGTCGACAAATCATTGTTGATTTTGTAATTGATCCAAATATACCGCCCGCCGACGAAACCGAGCAATCGAATGAATGCACAATGTCGGAACACTCATTCGAAAGGTTTAGTCAGATTTCCGTGTCTCTCCGCCGTCGTATTCGCCAAGGCACCAGGCAATAGAAAAATCACAAAAATATATTAAACCCGCGAAGCATCCCATATCTTGCTTCTGTAAAATGATGCTTCGCGATCCGAATAAGACGCCCGAGGGCGATTTTTTTGAATTGATTTGTTAGTAGTGAAAGAATAACTGTGATTTTTCAGAAGCGTGTTGAAATTTGAAACACAATTTTTATAAACAAGTTTTGACTCACCGTTCCGAAAGAAGAGTTTTCGGTGTTTTTCGAGTCTCGACATGTCCTCTATTGCCAATGTACTACCCATCGATGTAATACATCAAATAGCTGCATTTCTCAGCTCGAGTTTGGTCTTGACGTGTCATCGAGTTTGCAAAACATTTTGCACTCATATGGTACTCACTAACCTTGATGAAGAATTAATATGCAGAATTATTATTAATGGGTACATCGAGCGCTATAGATCACAGACAAGCCCGATTGATCTTACTAGTTTTCCGAAAAATATGCCAAGGTTTGAAGCAGTGACAGAAGTTATGCTTCCTGGCGCAATACGATTGAATTTCCAACCGGACGAGTCTTGTCGTTATTATTATTCTTGTGAATTCGGTCTGAATTTATATTGCGAATTGGTTTCCCAGCGTGTAATTATCGTATACGACATAAAAAATGGACAATGCGATGCATTTATGTACTGCAACGGGATACCAATGGAAGCTGATGCTATTTGTCAATGTCAAGTATCACGAACTTTCGCAACTAACCCAAAAATACACAATCGGCGCGTCCTCGTCAAATTTGTATTTGGATCGAATCTACTGCGCATTAATGAATACATAGATCCGAAACCCTCACTCGGCGATTGCAATCCTCAATCGACAAAAACGAATAAGAATTGCCCATTGTACTTGCGAATTTATCCGCGTCCACCCATTGAAAAAACAATAGTTTCTCAGATCAAATAGTACATCTGAATACGTTTTTTTGCGCAAAAAATAACATTTCAATAAATACCTCTATTAAAGTTATCGCATTTGGTATTGTATTAATAAATCATATGTCTGGCGGTCATATTTATATAATCCACGAAAGAGAAATGATTCGGCTGAGTGAGCCCACATATAAAATTGGCAAGTCAACGAATCTCAACAACCGACTCCAAAGTTATCCAAAAAATAGTCTGGTGATGTTTTTTATTTATGTCACGGACATACATGCAGTCGAGCGTGATTTAATACGTGCGTTTCAGTATTTCTTCGAAGCTCGACCAAATTATGGCGCGGAGTATTTCCGAGGAAATATTTACGACATGATAATGCAAACAACACTACTGTGTTCAAAATTTATACCAAGCGACATATCCGACGCACAATCCGATGAAGCAGAAGCCGCAGCTGAACACCACGACATTGTCGACCCCATCGACACTATTGCGACAATGTTTTACGATTGGTTTTATCAACATTGCGAACATGTTAATGAACCTGATATTTTCGTTGATTCGAAAGAATTATTTGCGGCGTTCTCGCAATGGGGTCCTGTGTTAAAAATTCCCAAACCCAAGCGAAAGAATCACAACATAAAAGCATTAATAACTTTATTGTCACAAAGCGAAGCGCTCGACGGATTATTTTGCGAGAAGAAAACCATCGGAGGAGTTTCGCATTGGAATATATTAAAAAAATACATCATTGTGTCGTCTCCTACATCGTCGGTTGTCACGCCAATAATTGCATCCACACCATCTATTGACACACCAGTAATCGCATCCACACCATCGTCTGCTGCTACACCTAACGACGCTTCAGAATCTGACATGACAAACATTGACGATTTCGTGGCTAAATTTGTTCCCATGCAAAAAAAGACCGCGGGTGAAGAACGATTTTCAGCAACAGAATTGTACTCAATGTATGGAAAATATTGCAAATTCGTGGACATTAAAAATACATACGCGAGTGTAATTATGTTCAATCGCGAGATGAAAAAGACAAAATTAACAGTGAGAGGCGATAAGTACGTGTTTTAGTGTATGCGCGTTTGTGTTAAAAAATTTTCACTCTCAGTGGTAAACCAGCCAATCAAACATTAGGGAAACTCTTCGGGATGAGTTCTTATGTAGTTGCGAACAGCCGCATCAATAATATTAACTGTGAGGGGCTTAGGTGATATGGGCGAATAACGCAGTGGAAGGAGAACTCTCAGTTCTCCAGTTTGTCGAAAATAATCAGCGTCGAAAGCGATGTCCGGCGGTAGATCTTCCGACTCGTCGAGGGTGACCAGAGATGCAAAAGGTTTGTTGCCCATAATTATACGAAATATATGCATGCTTCTAATTACAAAGCTGACGTAGGGCCGCGAGTATCTTCTCAGACTCGCAGGCAAATGTGTATTTTAGTGTATATTTTGATTCATTTATTTGCGTCTCCGGAAGCATACTTTTTTGACCGTTCGACAATTGAATTGCTATATTATATAGATACCTCACGCTGACATTAGATGAACGATTTTAGAAGTATTCGAGACTGTGCCCAGCACTTAATTGCTGTTAAATCGAACATTACTTCCGACGAATTTCTCACATATTGCAATTGGTCGATCCTAAATATGGTGCCCAGTACTGCACGGGAGATGATGTCATGGTGCGAGCATCCTGATGAGTTCTGCGTCAATGCAGATGACGCATTCTTCAAGTACGGCTTCAATGACATAAGGAATGGCTCTGATATCGGAAGGTTGATTATAGATCAATTACATATGGTAAGAGATGAAGACTACACTGAACAATTCTCGCATATCGAAAATGACGGAGAAACATACGTCAGGTTTCATTACTCTCTGACACTTGATGCGTTTAGACGTTGTTTAAGACGATCAGGAGATCCGGCAGTGAGATTTAACGCTGATTGTCTCGCCAGAATCGAATGCTGTCATCAGTGGTACCAAGAAATCGAATTTGCACGTCTTTGTTGATAACAACGATTATGCCAAAGGAATGAATGTACAAACTTCTACGAATATTTTTTTCGCCAAAATTTGAATAATCGCGAACATATTGTCATATATTGCTATGTCTGCAGAATTCGAAATATTCTCCCTCGAAGAACATGTGGCCAACAAGTCTATGTGGAGTGGTGCGTTAACAAAAGTCAGCATACCAAATTGTTATGGCGCAGCATTAAACGAGGACATAGTGGATCCCGAGAGTAGCGAGATTGGAGATGACAAAGATATAGATTTATTTCAAATAACTGATCCCCAAACCCCAGCGCTATTCAAAATATTTGACGAGGTTATTGTGAATTGTATGGATCATACTCAAGAGAACAAGTCGAACAAATCGAATAAAGTCACATTAATTAGTGTCAAATTCGATCGTGCTGGTGAATTCTCCATTAGAAATGACGGTCCCGGCATTCCAATTATGGAACATGCCAAAGCGTCTGCTGCAAAGGGACGAAAGATTTATAATCCCGAAGTTGCATTTGGGTGGTTACTCACTGGAAGTAATCTTAACAGACAGAAACATTCGGTCAAAGCCGGAGTGAATGGAATTGGTGCCAAACTCGCCAATATACATTCGCACAAATTTTGTCTTGATACAGTTGATTCAAACAGTAAACAACGATATACTCAGACATTTCGAGATCGATTGAAAGTTATTGAGCCGCCAGTAGTTAAATTCACGAAACTCAAATCATTCACTGAGGTTTCGTTCAATCCTGCATACAGTGAGTTAGATTATACATATCCGCTGTCGGAAATCGATTACATGAATATCAAAGGATGGATCGTATTCCGATTATGCGAGACCGCAGTATACGTAGGAAGCAATGTCAATGTTTTATTTAATGATCGGCGAATTTCGACGCACACAATTGCTAAATTTGCGCGGTTACTAATATCGGATATCGATGACGGTAATAGCGCGATTATTTCGAGTGCAGTTAAACCACCGACTGAGCCATATTCGAAGTTCCCATGGAGTGTTGCAGTAGTTGTTTCAAAACGATTACCCAAATTTGCTCATCGGACAATATTTAGCGGCGTTGTAATTGATAAGTCTCCGCATTTATTGATGTACAAAAAACAGATCAATGAGAACGTGAATAGAAAAATTCGATTAATTACGAAGGATAAGGACAAAGAGTATAAGCTGACGGAAACGAGCAAATATATTTATTTGATCACTGTCGGCGTAATTTTTGATTGTGAGTGGAATTCGCAATCAAAAACCGAAGTACAAATCGCGGAATCAAAACTAAAACAATATGAATTATCTGCGTCTGCGTTAAATAAAATTTCAGAATCAATCGCAGAATTTTTGTTGGTGGACTTAAATCGAAAAAATAAGATGGCTCGAAAAGGTAAAATCGAAGTCGATAAATATATTATGGCACTCAAGCTGAACAGTCGAGAGAAAAATTACTTGATGGTTGCTGAAGGTGATAGCGCAATATCATTCTTGCGATCCGGATTAGCCGGAGACGGCAAGCGCACTCCATCATTTAATAATTACGGTGTTCTCAGTTTGGGAGGCGTGGTTATGAATGCGAGGAAAAATATCACCAAAATCGAATTAACATCTGGAGCCATAATGATCACAAGATCTGAAAAACTCCAAACAAACAAAGTGCTGAATGCTATCGTTGAAGTAATTGGATTAGATTACGATCTTACATATGACAATCCAGACGACATGAGTAAACTAAAATACACGGGAATTATTGGTTGCACCGATCAGGATTTAGACGGGACAGGGAAAATTTTACCACTGGTAATGGTTTTTATTTTCACGTTCTGGCCAAATTTGATTAGGTGCGGATTCTTCAAAAAATTTATGACTCCGGTTATCAGAGCGTATCCAAAGCGAGGGAAAAGTCGTGCGATCGTATTTTATTATGAAAAAGAATTTAACGATTGGTGCACGCGGAATGATAGTACAATGTATAACATTCGATACTATAAAGGATTAGCGTCACATGAACCCAAAGAAGTATCCGAAGTATTCGGCGATTTTCGTAATTTGGTTTACACGTTTACGGCCGATGATGTAACATCAGAATTATTCGAAATATATTATGGGCCCGATGCGAATTTAAGAAAGGAGGTATTAAAAACTCCAGTAGATTATGCTTTGATTTGTGATGCAGAAAATCAAACAATTTCGTGTAACACGCAACTCAATGTCGATTCAAAAGCATACAAGCTTGAAGCGATTCGGAGACAGATTCCACACGCAATCGACGGACTGAAACCAGCGATGCGTAAAATTGTATGTGGCTCAATGCGTTTGGCTGCTCAAAACAATAAAGAACGAAAAGTATTCCAACTGGGTGGTTCAATTGCTGAAAATGAATTTTATCATCACGGCGATGTATCACTGAGTGGGACAATCATTCACATGGCAAATTGCTACCCCGGAGCCAAGCGGTATCCGCTACTCATAGGCATTGGTCAATTTGGAACGAGACAGAACGGCGCATCGGATGCCGGAAGTCCGAGATATATAAGTGTAAAACTTGCTTCTCAATTTGTTGATTCGGTATTTCCGTCAAATGATAAATATCTGTATTCAATTGTAAAAGAAGATGGAGAAGAAGCAGAACCTGTATTCTATGTACCAATCATTCCCATGGCAATTTTCGAAGACGGACATTGTCCGTCCGAGGGATGGGCACATACATCATACGGAAGATTATTCAGCGACGTGTGTATAATTCTGGAACGAATGCTTACAACTCGAGCGAACGATTTAATTGAGTTGTCCGAACAAATATATCGCGATGAGTGTGTAAGTGCACCCGTAATGGAACTGATAAATAATTTGAGATTTAAATATCCACTGTCGGTCGATGTCAGCGCGTTCACCGGTGAAGTTAGACCATATAATGGAACATTATATCACTACGGTGTATACGAATACGACCCGGAAAAAAATACCATAATAGTAATGGATTTACCAATTACTGTATGCACAGAAACATTTATTAAAATGCTCAACAACAAACCGGAAAACGAAGTAAATCCGTTTCATCAATATATTGTAACTCCAGTGTCAGATTATTCACCAACAAATGGCGTCAAAATTATTATCAAACTCCAACCAAATGCGTGGGAACAAATCAATGAAAATTTCGGCACACACTTGATCGATCCGGTTGAAGATTTTCTGAAACTGCGAAAATCGCTGAGGCCTACCCTAAATTATATTGGGGCCAAAGGAAATGTCATTGAATTCAAAGATTCATATCTTGCAGTTATGTTGTATTGGTTTGGTCATCGGCGAAATATGTACAAATTACGAATTGATCGAGAGGTCATATTATTACGTATGAAAATTCTATTGGAAGAGAACATCATTAGGTACATAAACGAATCTCCCGATCTTAAACTAAGCCAAATCAAAGATGAAGGTATAGCCATCGAAATGCTACGGGATAAAAATTATTCGAGCATTGATACAAACCTACTGAGTCATCCGAGATATGTGGCAACTGATCAGTTGGAATTTCTGATCACGCAATCGCATGCAAATAAGTATGACTATGTGCTCAATATTCGAGAGCGCGATTTAATCGAAAACGTTAGAATAAAAAGAGAAGTCAGAGTCGAAATAATGAAGAAAGAATTAAAAGAACTATTAGAAGCATTAGCAGTTAAGCCATTTGCCGGCGCGAACCTTTGGATGCGCGAACTGGGAAAAGTTAAATCGGCAATTACTAAGGGCCGATCAACACAATGGAAATTTATGTAACTCTATGACTGACCTTATGATTAATATTTTTTTACTTGGGTTTATTCGCCGCTTTGACTACGGGCTTGACTGGAATAAAATCACAATATTGATTCAGATTGGGAGCAGCCCATAGCGCACGAGCCGGAGGTGCGGAGCCCGCGGCTAAAAATAAATTTTGAATACATTGGACATGATATTGTGTCCCGACGGGTATGAGCTTAAATTTTGCGACAGAAGGATCAGGCTTTGTGTAAACAAGTGTACGTGACTGAGTTGCGTCCGCATCGCCATTTAACATTGCTTTAATACCGCCAACTTGAGTAGTTATGGATGTTGGGTTATCGAAGCCCGTTACCGTTGATATTTCACCATCTAATGTAAACATGAATGATCGGTTTGTTTTCAAATCAGCAGGCGTCCCCTGAACTATTACACAATGATCAGGGCCCGCTTGCATATATGAACCGGCCAATTTTATATAATATGTATTCGCCGGGATCCTATTCTTATACCATCGATATACAAGATACGCGATAGTAAGAATGACGACACATATGACTACCACAGTTAACCATTCTTCTAAACTTCTGTTTGCCATTGTTGTATATATGGACCGAACATAATATTTATAATGTAATTATTACGAGTCGCAACATTTGATTCGTTGCAATAAAATCCGCGAATAAATATGACGGCGAGTGTGCGATTTTTTAAAAAAATAAACCAGCTCGCCGCATTCATTTATTTATTTAATGATTGACCTTGTTAGAATTTTTATTTGTTACTTGATTCGCGAATCGAACCGCATAATTTAAATATGCCCAAATTACTATTTCGACTTGATGAGGGCAATTTAAACAATTGCGTGTGATATCATTATAATGCTTCGAAAGCGTAAAGAACAAGGACTAATAATTCAATCGCTGGAATCACATAATGTTGTCGTTAATGCAATTCCAGGGTCGGGCAAAACTACAACATCCCTATTTATTGCGGCAGCGTTTAAACACTCTAAAATATTACTTCTCACATACAGCGCCCATCTGAAAATGGAAACGAGAAATAAAATCTACAAAGCGACGAACGTTTCGGCACAAGATATGCACGCTCATAGTTTTCATTCATTTTATTACGCCATGTATAATCACGATTGTGTCAACGACGAAGTGTTAATGCAGCTGATTAGTGAAGATGCACCGCGTGTGGTGCATTATAGATACGATGTTATTATTGTCGACGAATGTCAAGACATGACCGAATTGTTATATAAATCTGTTTGCAAAATATACAAAGATAACGACAACAGAAACGCAAAAATTTGCATATTGGGAGATGAGAATCAGAGTATATATGAATTCAAAGGCGCCGACAAAAGGTATCTCAAACATGCAACAGATGCGGTATTTAATTATTGTGACGCATTTCAATGGAAAACTCACACCTTATCGCACAGCTTTCGGTTATCGAAAGAAACTGCCGCATTCGTTAACAACTGCGTTCTCGGTTTCAACAAAATTCGAACCACCGAACAGTCATCAGTTAAACCAAATTATTTGGTTTGCGACATATTTAGCGAAATGCAACTGATATATGACAAAATTGCAAATATTCTCAGAGACAAAGAAAATAAACCAGACGACATATTAGTTTTAGCGCCGACTATACGTTCGCGTAACTTGCCAATTCGCAAGTTGGCTAACAAATTGTCAGAAAATGGATACAACCTATATATGGAAACTGGCGCAAATGACGAGTGCATTGGATGGGACCAATTGCACAGCAAGATTGCATTACTGACATATCACGCGGCTAAAGGCTTAGAGCGAAAGTTTGTATTCGTCTATAATTTTGATTCTGGGTATTACGCGTACCCACATACTAAGAACGACATACAGAATTGTTGCCCCGATCCATTATATGTTGCGATAACTCGTGCCAAGCAACAATTAATATTAATACACCATAAATCGCACAACTATTTGCCGTTTCTGAATACGAATGAATTAGCCGACCACTGTAATATCGAAGGAATTGCAAAAATAACCAACAAAACCAAACGTCCCGAACCAATCATGTTATGTGTGACAGATATGATTCAACATTTGGATCACAAAATTCTCGAAGGTGTCAAGGCCCGAATAAAATATCGAGTTACACATAAAGTTGACGAAATTATCCATGTTAATCGCGAAATAAATAACGAAGTCGGCGGTGTAAATTTATGCGAAGCAGTCGCACAAATAACTGGACAAGCAATAAACTTATACACTGAGTATCTTGCAACGGGGGCGTTGGCAACATTGAGCCATGAATCAATGCGAAATAGATTGCAAGCAACTGTTACTGCTCGCGAACTAAATTATGTTGCAGCAAACTTTGTTCAAAAAATCGAGGGCCTCAATCCGTCAATCTCGTCTGAGTTGTTGCAAATCGCGAATATATATTTGTCAACAATAGACGGAACAAGACACAAATTAACGCAGATCGTGAGTTACGATTGGTTGTTGGGTGAACATTTGCAAAAATGCGCCAAGAGAATAGTGGCCAAAGAGATGTGGCGCAATTGTTCATTCGAAAAAACATTAAAAACTACAAACGAACAAACTAACGTCAACTTGGTCGGTATTGTCGACGGTATTACTGACGCAAATCTATACGAACTAAAGTTTGTGGATTGCCTATTGACAGAACATTTATTGCAATTGGCAATGTATATGTACATAAATGAGGCGAGTATGTCGTGTCCGAATGATGATAAAATGCGGTACGTCCTGTTTAACATTAAGACTGGTGAAAAACGCGAAATATACAATACGTACGAAGAGTTAAGTGAAATATTCCACTACGTGTATTACAGCAAATATACGCAAATCAAAAGAGTGAGTGACGACACATTTTTCGACAATGCTCAAATGATTAAGCGGTCGTTCCCGCCTCCGGTAAATGTAACAAATACCGCGTACAATTGCACAAGAGACATAGAACAAAAAGCATACATTGTTACTAGGATATCTAAAATGAAACAATCAGATGTTAAGCAAGAATTGCGCGCCAATAAACTGAAAGTTGGAGGATTGGTAGGAGATTGCAGAAACCGATTAATTAATCATTTGTCTCAAGATTTTCCTCCGCTCGTAAAAATCGATCCCATCGATGAAGTTGTGCAGCATGGTAAGGTCATAGTTTTTGACACTGAAACAACGGGACTGCCATTTCGACATATGTTTGGGGGTAACACATACCCAAGTCCGAATCAAGTTTATCACTACGACATTTCGAGACTTTTACAGATAGGTTATATTATTTACGACATAGACGACGTAGAACTCAAACGAGTCGAAATATTAATCAGACCCGATGATTTTGTGGTCGAAGCTACTGAAATACATGGTATTACCGCTGAACTCGCAAATGAAAGAGGCTTGCCTATACAACAAGCGATGGATAATATACGTTCGGATTTCGAACAGTGTGACTTACTGATAGCACATAACATAAAGTTCGACATTAATATTATGCTCTCCGAATGTTATCGATATGGCTTTGAATCAATGGCGAAAATTTTTGCATCCAAGAAGCTGTTTTGTACCAAAGAGCATTCAAAAGCAAGAGCGCTCACGCTCCCGTTCAACTACTACTCATTAGAAAATGTATACGCCGCGCTAACGCAAAACGAGCGCGAGGTAGAACATACCGCGCTAGCAGATGCTGAAATGTGCGCAGAATGTTATCGAGCACTAAAATCTAGCGCGACTTAAATCGAATTATGAATTATTTAATAAGTCGTTTCTATTTTTCAAAAAAAGAAGTTCGCTTGCTGTATTTATTATTCGAATTCCGCAACCAGATCATCGAGTTGTAATATTCGATTCGCTGGTGTGAAATTTATGCGATTGATCGTATTAATAAGTAAGCCGTGCAAATTTTTATTCGCGAGTTTGGCTATTTTGTAACTGATACGAATAAGCATCATTGATTCGGGATTATTTTCGACGAATTGATTCTTGAGCGTATCATTGTTGTGTATCTCCGGATATATACCTGTTTGACGATAGTGATATTCGCCGTCGACTTCGATTAGTATCATGCCGCGCGGGCATTCGATTGTAAAATCGAATCTCAATTTGTTGCCCGCAGTGCTCAAACAAAAATCAAACGTCTGTTCTCGTCTGTAGTAAATATGTTCTTTATTCAGAATCGTAATAACATGTTGCTCATATGAAGACGGTCGTCTCCCCGTCATATTGATCTCATAATTGCCTGTGACCCAACAAACCGGAGTATATAATTTGGCCCATATCCAGTGCGAATTTTTTGTTTTAAAAACACGAGTATCAAACGAACGTTTAATATATTCCATTCTTAATTCTGTATAATATTCACGCAATCAATTAAAAAAAATATATGTGATAATTCTTCGTTCCAAATTCCATTAAATCACTCCCATGGGTCGAATCATTATGCTGACCCGACCGAAGCGTCGCTTGATTTCATCGGGGACGACAAATTCTTTCTTGAAATTCGAGTACCAAATTTTCGTCATAACGTGTCCCTTCTTCTCACTAATCACTATTCCTTTAATGCGATCCGCGCTTTCAAATAGATTACACACAACTAATACACAGACGCATTCGGTGACATCAAGACCTATTTTTTTAGGCGCGCTGAATGAACAGATGCCCCCACCGGCATTTGACGGATCTTCATAGATCGGGACATTATCATCTCTCATAATGAAGAGTGAATGTTTGACGAGACCAACGTGAGTCAAATTATTGACAAACTCCCAAAATTGCTTAAAATTTTGGAGTGACATTGGTGTATTGTAACTCTGAATCGACCAGTCATCATTCGTGACCCCTTGGGCGTCGAAATTGACATGGTCAAACACATTGTATACATTATTTAACCGAATTGAACCTAAATCTGCCATAGTGACTTGACAATATAAATGCAACTAATCAATTTTCAAATCCTCTACGCGAAAAAAATAATCGATCAATATACTATTGAGATCGGATTTGATCCTCAATGTCCATTATTAGGCACTTATTTTTCATTTGGATATTCATGCCTTTTATTTCTGCTAATCTCTGCAGAAATACGTCTTTTCGAAGATCAAACCGCGTCAATGATTTACATAACACGCTCATCGCAAATATCACTGGGGTTTGTCCCTCGAGAATCACCGAGATCATGGATGATAATAGACCGTTGATCATCTTGGCAGTCAGAATCGATGCATTCCTCAGCTCGGCAATAAATGCCATCAATCCGATAGTTTGGCATTTATCAGGCGTCAAATTTTTCACTCCATACTCAAGCCTTTGATTCAACATCATGCTGAATATGCTCGACTTTTTGATCAAAAACTGCACAACTTGCACATACAGTATGGCGAATTTGTGATCGTTTTTGAGATTATCAAACAGGAGCGTGAGAATTTTCTTCATTGATTCAGGATTTAATTCGATCATATCGATTTCACGCAAGCTTTTACGCATGGTATCTCCCGTCAACTGATTTAACAAGGGTTTGAGTGTATTGATTAATCCGTCTTCTTTTGCCTTGTGAAGTTTCAATCTCAGCGATCCATCTGGATTGTCCTGATTTGAATCCACAATCATATCGATCATTCCCGCAGGAATAGTTGTATACGCTGACTTGCAGCTCATCAAAGTGTCTTTATTGTAAGTCATTTTCGCTTCTTACATATGTATGTGCACAAAATCAAACTTCAATTTCACGTTGTGCGGGGATTGCTGTGGAAAAATTGATTTATTCAGTGAGTATATATAACACCCCTCTGCTAAAAACATGTTCAAATTTGATGAAATTCTGGCTATGAGGGAGGGATATGATGAATTATATGCTGCATCCAAGGAGCATGTCGACCCAGTTGATATCAATATGGAGGTCATATTTGGGAACATTTGCATTTTAGATCTCGATCATACGTTGCTTTATACTACTTTTCGATATTACGCAAACTATCCAAGTCAAGAAATCGAGACCCGAGCCGGAACTGCCAATGTCATGTTTCGGCCTGGAATGAGTGAATTTATTACAGCTCTAGCAAAAACGCACGACATAATAATTTGGTCAGCAGGTGACGATAACTATGTCCGAGACATAGTAGAGTTGATCGAATGCGAATGTGAAATTGAACTTCCCCACGCATTGTCAAGGAAAGATACATGCCACAACGTTGATGAAAATATTTACATCAAAAACATACATAGGATGACAATATGTGGCAAGCCCGTTACTGAATATCGAGAGTTAATTATAATTGACGACAACATTAAGGGCGTATTGACGGGGTTAGAATATGTATATCGCATTCTGCCGTGGTATACGGTTGATCCGCTCGACACAGAATTATACAAATTGATTGAGACTATCCGCGCTCGTTCGCAGTAAATCTTTCATCACAATATTTTTTTGCCAAAAAAATATGATGATTCAATCAAGAATGTTTAACGGACTGTTTAACATCCATCTAATAGACTGCTTAATAGATTGTGAAGACGGTAATTTTGCAAGTTGTGTTTGCTGTGTTGTATTCACCGACGCCTGATACGTCAATATCGAGTTTGATTTCCGGAACAGTAGTCCACACGAATTCAATAACTTCATCTTGAGCTCCCGCAGCGGATGAAAATCTATTGAGATTGGTAACTACACTATTTCTCGTCACAATGTATACAGCGACAGCATTCGAACCGGTCGTTCCATTCCCTTGGGCTTCAATTGTAACAAATGCAGCGCCTGCGGTTTCAGTCCACGCGGATAATGCGACTGTAGTCGATCCGTCATGGGGCAAAGTTTCAGTTTGTGACTTAATTGTACTTATTGACAGAGTGCCATTAATAGTAACGTTTGTTCCTGTAAGAGTGAGATCCTGACCCGACACTGCTGCAAGTGTTAGCGCGCCACTGGTGTCCCAACTAACCAAACTGGTCGTGCCCTGTTTGAGTGCAAATGCCTTACTGGCAGCGGAAGCAATAGTTAGTGTACCATCAGTTGTGAATCCAAAGTGTTCAAACGAATCTTGCTTAATTGATAGTGCCTGCGATGCAGCAGTGGTGATAGCAATAGCACCGGCTGTGCTGAATCCGAAACGTTCCGTTGTGTTCTGTTGGAGTGAAAGTGCCTTTGACGCAGCAGTGTTCGCAGTAATCGCTCCGTCAGATGCTACAGTCACGGCCGTGGTCCCGCCATACTTCAATAACACATTAGCGGACGAATCAATTGATACGTGCCCAGTAGAACCATTGACATCAAATACAGATTGTGTGCCCTCCAGCATAGAGAAATTTTGCCCAGACACATTTGTAACGGTAATAGCTCCAGCGGCACTAATGCCGAGAAATTCAGTGGTGCCTTGTTGTATAGACATAAGAGCTCCCGTTCCAGTATTCAGAGTTAACGCTTCGTCGCCGTCAGTTGTCATGAACGTAGTCGTGGTCGTACCAAGTTGTACGGTTTGATCTGCTGTTGCAGTCAGACCAATACCACCTGCTGTACTAACACTAAACATCTCAACAGAATTCTGATTGAGTGTGAATGCTTTACTTACTGGTACATCAATTGTATATGAACCATCTGAGGCAATTGTTGTTGCTGCGGTTGAACCCCCGTATGCCAATGTAAGACCTGCGACAGATGCAACAGTCACGGCTCCAGTCGTTACGGCGGCTGCGATTACGCTTTGTGTTCCGACCTTGAGCGCGAATGCTTGCGCACTTGCACTTGTGATCGTTAGTGCAGCATCCGTATCTGCTGCGAATAGCGATGTAGTTCCCTGCTTAATTGTGAGCGCCTGCGATGCAACGCTTGCAACTGTCAGCGCACCATCAGATGTTGCGCCGAAAACTTCGAAGGAACCTTGTACAACAGATAACGCCTGCGATACTGCATTAGTAACTGTTATGGCTCCGTTACCATCTACAGCAAAGCGATTAGTGCTACCTTGTTGAATTGACAATGTTCCACTTTTTCCATCAAGTGTTACATTGCCGGTTGTTGCAGTAATGGCTAAGACAACATCAGTATTATGCTTCAGAGCATATGCTCCGGCGGTTGGGACTGTGATGGTTTGATCACCATTGGCGGCCACAACAATTCGATCAACGGTGTTCTGCTTGAGTGCAAAACGCCCAGACGCTCCCGCGTCGAATTTAACAGATTCGGCGATTAACATTGGATATGTCATGGTTGGAATAGTATATATACATGTTAAAATCATTTTTATCGGCAAAATTAATTGTTCGAATATTAACCAGAGGCAACACGATCGATTTCATATTTTACATGTTTATTTATATTTGGATGGACACGGCTTCAGCCCAGCGTATTATTCAACCGACAATCACGCGGTGCAAAACATAGCCGTAACTTTATATTCCGTAGTCGTACTTAATGAGCCAAATACTTTATGATACAAACGTATTTTTGAATTTGCCGGCCAGTCAATATAAATTTCTAAATCGACCAAATTCGAACTATATGACCACCGATTAACCACACCAGCTACCGTGTCGTCCGTTTTTGTGCACGCAAATGATGCTGAGCATCCCCCGCCAACTTTCACCACGAGAATTTGCGCGCCCCCATATAGCGGCGAACCCAATATTAATTTTTTTGTGCCGTCATCATTATTAAGGGTAACCGTCTCTGATTTTATGTACTCTGATACTCCGCCACTTACTGATCCGGTGGCCGCGCCAGTGACATAAATATTATTAATTATCACATTTCCAAGATATACTGGCTCTTCTGTCGGCATATTTATATATCATATGTGATATAATAATTCATACAGACGCGTCTTTAGGTGCAAAAAAGTAACGCGATCGGTTATGCAATATCATCGGCCATTTTTTCGAACACGCCGCAGCATGTACTAATCGCTTCAGTTACGATTTTCTTTGAATCGACAATAGATTTATTGATTGTCAAATATATTTTGAGCTCACCCTCGTGCGGTATTTGAGTATGCCCGACATATCCAACTTCCGGGTAAGTCTCGTACACATATCGTTTCAATAAGATTCCCAACGTATGTGTCTCTCCCTTAACCATTATTGTTATTTTTGTATCTGAACCAGTGAACAAGATCAATAAATTTTCGCAATGATCATCTCCAGCGTTAATAATCGCTCCGATCATATTCATTCGCTCGATTATGTTAGCACATACTCGTTTGGCGACAATTTTTGAATCAGCACCAGACGGACGACTTCTCAAAATTGACGGCATAATAAAACCGACCCGATGTATCCGAGGATTTGCGTACAGAGATTGAACCAAATATCCAGATTTATCTGCCGCTCCACTATGTAAACTCTCGTCCGAATATTTGGTTAATTGTTCGAGCGGCGCCTTTGGGATGTCCAACGGATATGTAAATCCTCGAACCCCAACTGCAAATGCTGAATGTTCGCGCCCATATCCCTTTTCTATTCGAATTGTGTCAATATGCATACAACGTCCGGGTTGCAATACCGCCAGCTCAAATGTTGGATTAAATATAGGATGCTTCAACGTTCCGCTTTCGAGTTTTAAATTTCCAGAATATACAGGAGCAGCAGTGAAATATGAATTTTCAATATGCAATGAAAATGTAACGTTCTCAATTTCATCGTCGGTTAATCCACTTATAAGTGGAATTTGCATTATCCTTCCTCCGACAAATGCATCGACCATAAATGGATCGGTCGACGAAAATGTTTGCTCGTCAATACTTAAACAATAACCAGCGAGTTCATCCATAACCACTCTTTGAAATGCGTGAGGTACTACCGTTGGAACATTTTTTAATTCCATAATTACTGACTCACTATGTGACGGCATTTTAGTGCCCTTCCCGTAGAGTTTGTCCATCGTTTGAGCAATCGTTTTATCGTCATAGTTGATACCATTTGGAGTGGCTTCAAACTTGGTCACGAACATATTAATTATATGAATATAGTCGCACGCGTTCAAATTTCAAATTAATATTTCGCAATAAAATATGGCAATATAATTAAATACATATTAACCTCGCATCATATAACGCCAAATCAAATGTCGCATTATTTGTTTATACATGATGACCCAGAAAGCAAAAGTATGAATGTACGCTTACTAACGTTCATACAAAAAAATATATCTCAAATTAATCAATGCGGTATACAACTACGAATAACGGCAATTATTGGAGAACAACTCGCGGACCCAAACATTATTCAACAACTCACAGATGAGGGAATACAGCGCTTGCCCGCATTAGTAAATACGTGTGACAAAAAAGTAATCGCTGGTGTATCTGAAATTCAATCCTTCTTGACCAAAAAACAGGCTGCTGCAAATGATCCAGAGTATAATGAGAGCGGCGATTATCTCGAGGATTTAATTCAAAATTATGCAGACGATGACGACAAGCTCGGTGATGATGCAGATGTAGTGGGATCAACGGCATTCGCAGAAAAACGCCGTAACTATGAAGCTGCGAGTAAACTGATTCGGAGTGGCTCGGCGCCTGATACATCGGCGCCTGCATCAAATTCAAAAGACATACCCAGCGCAAAAAAAGTAGTTGCTAAATCTGCAGATAGCAGACCCAATAATATCGTGCCACCCGCTGAGACTTTTGAAAATATGCTGGAGTCAGCAATTTGGGAAGCTGACGGTACGTAATATATAAATTGAATACAACAACGTATAAATTCATACATATAGTAATGGATACCACGCACGAAAAAATAGCAATTGAAACCAATAAGTTCAACGATTTGACTAAATTATTGGTGAATGATTTGGGCTCAAGATTCCCGGATGATTTAATTATTCGCAGAGCGAAAGGCCGAGTCTTGGCGGTCAGTGATGCAACACCAGTTTACATTATTGAGAACGTCGGCAAATATCTCTTTGGATACAGAGATCAGATCTATGCAGGAAATTATCAATTTTTCATCTTGAATGATTATGACTCTGATATTAAAGCGAAAGTTGGACAAGAGAAAGCTGATATCATTCGATATATTATGCCTCGGGCAAAAGATGCATTTTTAACAATGAGCGACGAAGATAAAATTGAGTATCTTAAAATAATTCAACAAATGTTAGATAGCTTCATCGAATATGTACATGCTGTAAGATCGCCAGCTTAGTACTCTATCGCTAAACCAATATATCATTCCTTCGTTATTTTTTACAATTAGTATCATGTACACGCTATGTGATAATAATATGTCAAAGAAAGGAATCAAGTACATTAAAAGAACACTTGGTGACCCCAATGTTGCAGGAATGTTCCAAGATATTATTGGTGGCGACAGTTCGATTAATTTTCCGCTCGCGTATGAAAAATACAAAAAAGTGTCCACTAATATTAAACGATATATTGCACTAATTAATGCACTGAGCGGATCTCAAGCTTTGCGCACATTCCCAACTGAAATTAAAATGCTCGAATCATATGTTCACGTTTTTAAACAACACGTCGATAAAATCTTCGTCATGCCTGATTCATATATTTTGGCAACCAAAGTTGCAGACATTAATCAACATACCTATATTCCGGAAGAAGAACGCGAGGCATTCCTCGTCGCATATCCATTACTGCAATCAAATATACCTGTTAAATCTATCATACTCACGTGCGAGTTTTTGTCGAACTATAAACAACAAATTGGAGCAATCAATGATGCATTAGCTGGAACCACAGGAATTACACAAGAAGACTTGTTCATCGTCAATTATCCGGCGCTAAATTTCAATCCGATTAAGGGTTTATCTGCGTTTAATTTTCGCAAAATTTACATCAACGATCGTATCGATGAAAGTGACAAACGATTTTTATTACTTGCGCTCAGTAAATTATACGACATTTCGCATTCAACATACGAAGCATTAGTTGCGCCTGATATCGACGTAGACGAATTCGTCAGCACTGTGACATCAAGCATATCTGAAATTCGAAAACATTTACCCCGCTGCAATCAAGCATTGGATAAAATTCTTAATTCAGTCAGCATGCTCAAAGGGAATTTTCCCTCATATTATAAAGATTACGCAATATCGAAAAATCCTCTCATTATTTTTGAAAATTTCATTTGCGACGTTGCTAAGAAACCAGGAAAGGTCCAGCCGAATCTGTCTCGTCAATTTCGCGAAATCATATCTTACTACAGAAAAATGCAAACAAATAAGCAAACTGATCCTCGTCTCGCTGGAATACTTAAACAAGTTGATAAGAACATCGACGAGCTTGACCGACGATTCCAACAAATGGAGAAGGACGGTGAAACTATTGAAGTGGAAGCTATGGAAGACTTGGTATCTGCGCAAGATGAAAAAACTTCTGGCGGAGATTTTGTGACCGGGGTCGAAACCGATGACAAAGTTGAAGTCGAAACCGATGACAAAGTTGAAGTCGAAACTGATGACAAAGTTGAAGTCGAAACTGATGACAAAGTTGAAGTCGAAACTGATGACAAAGTTGAAGTCGAAACCGAAGGCGACGACGGGGGTGAAGCCGAAGATAAGGTTGGAGTCGAAGAAGATGGCGAAGAAGAGAGCGCAGAAGAAGACGAAGGAGATGACGAAGAAGATGAAGAGGGCGAAGAAGACGGAGTCGAACATGGAGACGAAACTGGACCTTTGGGAGAAATTGACATGTCGGCAATGATGTCGAATGTTATGAATGTACTCGGATCTAATGAAGATCCCATGATTTCAGCCATGCGTACTGATGGGTTACAACCAAGCGACATAGTGCGAATGGAATCTGAGTGCGAAGCCGCACTGAACGTTTGCAATAAATAACTTTTAAATTCTTCTTTTTTGCGTTTATATAATACATTCCCATGGGCGATTTTCCAATCAATATTAGCGAGTCGACTAAGTTAAATGTTCTGTCAGTAACGGGACCATTGACATTAGCAGGTACCGTTTCAACAACTGAACTGATTGTTTGTGCAGCTGCACCAACGGGAGATACTCACTTGGCGAACAAGGCATATTGTGATTCCAAAGCAAGCGAAACACATTCACATAAAGTAACAGATGTATTAGGCGAAGACATATTAACCACAGAAGTTACAGATTTGAACGATTATGTATATTCTCGATTAATTGTTTTCAGAACGGATCCCTCGACTGTTTCAAATTTACCGACTGAATGGGGTAGCGGATGGGAAGGAAAATTAGAAGTATGTGCAACATCGACAACCCAAGTAGTTCAATTCTTGACCGATTTCTACGGTTACGACGGTCGAGTTTTTATGCGAAATCAATATGCTTCATCGTGGAGCCCGTGGCATAGGTATGTCAGCAATCTCGCTCCGTACTTTAATGCCGACATTAATATGCTGACATATCGCGTTACAAATATGGGCACCGCCGTCGCAGATACAGATGCAACTACTAAAGCATATGTCGATTTTTACAATCAACACGTTGACTATCGAACAGTTACGAACGTTGATTTTAATGTCGCACCGTATGCCACGACCAATGGTGTATGGCGGATGCGATCAAATGGTACGAATTTTTCTAATCACCCGACTGGCACAACTTCATTGATTGGTCTTTTATATAATATGCAATACACTACATCTGGCACTGTTTACGCCAAACAAATATATGACGCAATATCAGACAAAAAAACATACACTCGATTTTGCTTGGCAGACGTATGGTCGTCGTGGGTCGAAAATGTTAGTGCGTCAAATTATGAATTTAGTGGTTCGTCAAATATTACAGCGCTGAGTCATAACTTCGATGGATCAACTGTTAATCGAATATGTTTGTCAGGAACAGATCTCGCGGCCGCGGCATTAGGCTTTTTGGTATCAAGCGTGACTGGAGTAGTCCAATGTGGCGGGTGGATGACACATACGAGCGGTGTAAAACAACTATTCGGATGTTACGTAGGTTCTGATTATGCGTATCCAATAATCACTGGAACGGATTTAACAATTAGCACAAACTCTATATGGACTGGTGCGTACAAAATTTTCATTGATTATTATTAGAGCCCTAAATTATTTGAACACCCATATACATTAAATAATGGTAAAAACTCAACCACTCATTGAACACACTGGCCCGATTGTAGCGCTAATGATTATTATTTTATTCATGATGTTTTATTATCTGTTCGATGCGGCGATCGCTACGTCAATAACTAGCGGAATTATTTCATTGGCGATTTTGATTCTATTCCTTCGAAATACAGCGAGCGATCGCACAGACGCTCATTCAAAAATTAGAAATGAAGAAAATTATTACATGGCGCCTGCAGATGCGCAAATGGGGGGTATGATTGATTTAGAAATTGCCGATCTCGCAGTTGTGAACGCGGTAAAATTACAAACCGATGCTGAAGATTTGGTTGACTGCTTCCCCGAAGAGAATAAATATAAAGGGGCGATTGATCCAAACATCGTCGGATGCGGTCCAAATAATTCAAATAATTTATACAGTGTATGGGAAGAGACGCCAAAAAAAGTCGTGGAACCATTATCAACCGGTATTCATAAAATGTGTCGATTGTTGCATAGAGATGAGTTAATGGCAAACGAAGTGACGAGCCGATTGGATCACTGGCCCGATATGGCGGATCACATTTTTGATCCTCCTCTCCCCTCATAATATATAAAATGGTTGATACAACAAATAATTAATATCGGCTTCATCGCCCATGTCAGTTATTTGATCTCCGACATTAAGCATAATGCGGTGCGTCTCTAATATTTTTTTGCGCGTTTCGGACTTGAATTTATCAACCGAGCGCTTATCCGAATCTGGTTGGTGGAAAATATCAAACACATCATACTGAATTCCGAGCAAATCAAAATTTTCAATTGTTTCATGTAATATCGATGTAGTGCGTCCCGACACGAAAAACACATGAACATTATTTGCTCGCAAGCACTCAATAAGTTCTCGACCCAACGGAAGTAGCGGATTATAAATTGATGCCTTATTCCATTCAAACAGATCGCCGACAGTGACAATTTCGCCTGCTCGATTTATATATTCGTTCTCGCACATGTTGCACAGAATTGTTTCATCGATATCAAGTACTGCGCATATATCATGTCCTGCATAGCTGGCCGCCCACTTGGGTATATTTTTAATTAAAAATTCCATGTGAAAGCGATGATTTGGCAGAAACACGCACTCTAAATAATCGAGCAGAAATACGCATTGTGTGTCGAACTTCATATATTCGCAATATATATACCATGATTATTTATATTTTAATTCTTGCCGTGACGATCATTTCGCTACTTTTGTATATCGGACTGAGTAAATGTAAAGACGGCGAATGTTCATCAAGAATGGAAACCGATTGCGGGGCTGACTCTGAATGCAATCCCGGTGAAATCTGCTATTACACGTGTTGCGTAGTACCCGAAGCAAAAATGAAAGTGCCATTTAACCTCAGCGAGAAACCGAATGTCCCTGTCGTATTTGGATGCTCAGAGACATCGTATCCGTATTTTCATTCGTTTCGAATAACGTTCCCTGGTCAAACTCCACCAATCCCAGATGTTGACGTAGCTAAACACATGAATCGATTAAGTTTCATGAAACCAAGCTTTCAATTTAATACCTCTGAATTAACAACAATGCTCGCATTTAATTACGAAGCGGACAAAACCAAAGTTTTCCGCGGAGAATATTCATGTATACCATATGATGGTGACTTTAGTGTACGCATGGTTCATTAATTTCTGTGACATTATATAGATGTCGATCACTTCACGTATAATACTCACATTAATTATTGTATGCATTATTGCGTTTATTGTTTTCGCCGCATATGAAGCAAATTTAATCCCTGGATATATACCTATTGATATTCACGTAGTCGATCCGGCAGTATTAAACGAAATGATACTCGAATTGCAAAGTTTGACAAAAAAATTAAAGACTGAATTTGATGCAATCAAAGCCGCAATGTCTGACGCCGGAACAAAATTATTGGCGTACGCCAGTGCAAAAATTTATTTCGAACCCCCTGAGGCCAGCGTCATGCAAAGTTCGATGGTCAAGGTTCAGGCGAGCATCGCAAAAGCTGAGCCATTTCTTGTACCATTCGAGGCCGCTGTTGCGCCGCTTATAATAACAATGAACCAGCCAGATACCGCAACACTCAAAACGCAAACCAAATACGACGAACTTTTCCCAATAATTTCTTATGAATTGCCCACGGAACTAGCCGGTTTGTCTCGTGATTTATTATTATCAGTTGATACGATTGTGTCGCATTACGCACCATGCAAAACTACAATTCAGGACGAATGCATGCCTATGGTGCCAGATTCACTTATAGACAATCTTCAACCGCTGTCACAGATAATGTTGGGGCATAGTTCATCGCTAAAAGATACTGCAACAAAAATCAACGACGTGTACGGCAGAATTACTGATTATGTAGACAGTTAGAACAAAAAATATTACGCTGAATATAAAATGATATTGTCAATTATTGCAATCATTCTTGTTTTATGTATATTGGTCCTTGGCGCTCCGTATATTTTCAAACCTAAACCGTTGACCGGAAAAACTGATACGCCGTTCGCACAATTTCAGAAAGGCGTATATTTCATCAACTCATTTTATTACACAATCTATTTGAATTTGAAACTTTCACATTCTCTTTTTAATGAACCACGAATATCGCAAAATCCAGAAATAGGGTTCGACTACCCCACTCTTATAGCAAACTTCGACCAACTAATGTTGTACTTTCGAATACTCGGCGCGCACGTGTACGATTTAATGGAAAGCATATATGCGATACAAGAAAGTGAGTTGGACAGAGATCATATCATTAATTTCAACACAATATCTCAAGCAGGCGCATTGTACTTCGATACATATCAATCTGTGTTCAATGTTTTCACCAGTTGCATAAAGTCGTATTCAATTACAACCCCGGCATTTTCAGATAGCGATCGTAAGTGCATTGATGGCTATTTGCAATATACAACGTCAACTAATAAAATTCTCGATAACAAAGATTATGCGAAACTGTTTGAATTTTTCCAAAAAGAATATGTGGAACCGCTGAAACACGGCGTCGATACTTCGACGAACGGAAAAATTGTTGCGAAAATTCTTTCGCTGCGGAACAATTTTTCTTTGGCGTTTCGACGTTTTGCCGAAATGTACGGTGCAGTTATTAGGCTCGACTACACATTTATTAAACGAGGATCAATCCCTGACATTGCAACGATTAATGCTCGCAAGGTAATAATTACTACGATATCGAATGCACACCTACTTATGCAAATTATCAGTTTTATTCAAGTGATTGGGGCAATTAATATTACACAAGACGCAACAACAAACTCACAAAATCTTGACACCTACCAAACTACCCTCGCGAATCCAATAGTTGTTTTAATTCCTCTAGTGAAAGCGTTGAGCAAATTGACGGACCATGTAATCGCAAAACATGCATTTCCTGAACTGACTGATTTGAAAAAAATACTGGATGATTTCACTGCGAATATTTTATTCGACCAAGCCAATGTAATCAGTGATTTTAACCAACTTGGTACATTGATCAGTCAATAAGTTTTACCAATTGTTTCTTTGTCAACGGGCCTTTAATGTAATTTTTGGTACGTTTATTATACCAAGTCGGGAATGATTTAACTCCAGCACATAGCGGCGAGTCTGATGACACCCCTCGACATGTTACTGTGTACGGATATGTCTCGATGTCAAGTATATCTAATTGTTTGTCACAATCATCGTTGTCTTCTTTAATGATTAGAATCCAGTGCTTTTTGATCAATTCTTTGACCAATATTTTTGGATACCAAATGTAATAAACAATAACCGCTATGATTGCAACCACAATTAGCACAATAAGCATTTTAGCTATTGCACCTGATACGCCGGATGATGCCCGTTGCACATATCCTAGTGGATTATATTTATTGCGCGGGGGTTCGTAATATTGATCCGGCAGGCGATCGCTCGTTGGTACGATGTAATCTTGCAGCGACATTTATGTGTATATATATTCTGCACAATATACATGCGTGAAATATAATTATTGACTTTTTTTAGAACACACGATATTTCCCCGTGAGTGTAACAGTTGCTGCTTGCCAACTGGTTTGAGCTTCTTTAGGCATGGGTTTCACTCCCACAGTCGCAGTATCATTAAATCCCGCGATTTCGAAACTGAATGCATTCAATGGTTTCAGCAATCGATAGTATGCTTTAATCTTAACGAGATTATTTTTCTTTGTTTTGGACATATCGTTAAAACGATGCGTCACATTGATCTTTTTGGTAACGTCGCCTTTTGTGACCGTGAACACAACATTTTTGAACATGATCTTGTCCATGGCGATATCTGAGTCTGGTGGAGGTGTACCGATTGCGGGCGCTGGTGACAACAATGGGATATATGTTTCTTCTCCAGATTTAAATGAAAAATCTGTCCATCCGAACATATGATACCATCCCATTACGAGCAAAAGGCTGACAAGAACAGCTATAAGAATAGAGACGAATATTACCAATCCTTTGTGCATTATGTTATATACAGAGACTTATTTTATAAGCGAATTTATCATTAATTGCGACGTGTTTATCGACAAAATCACAAGCAATTAACGACAAAATCGAAAATTGACCGATCACTTTCTATTGTTAAGTCCGCCCTGTTAATTTTACTACCGTTAAGTTCACTATGTCTTTGCCAAATCTCACTTTTGCTCTTGTTGGACTTCCGAATGCCGGAAGCCCCATCGTCGTAAATTCGCTGATAAATGCACCCATGCAACAATCGGAATTACGCCGAATGGCCACAAGACCAACGTATATTGGTAAGACCGAATTCTTTGGCAGAACTGAATTACCCAACGATGAGATTGATTTTATTAAACATGATTTAAAGACAGCATCGGGTCAAGAATATGGCATACTTAATCTACCCAACTTGTGGGATACCAAGGGTAAATTGCAAGACGGAGAACATTTTGATGAAAATTCGAAAGCGTGCGTCGTTCAGTGCGATGTCATACTGTGGGTCTCCAATATTCAGACTGCGTTTCTGACCGCGCACGAAAGGGATGAGTTCGTCGCACTGATTAAATTCTGTGATGACAGCACGCGCGAAACTGGTAGGTTGTATCAATTCGGTATCGTTTTGTCGAAGCTTAATTTTGACATTCGAGATGATGCGCAATGTAAGACAATGACTGATTCGCATAGACGCATAGTTGAGATGTTTCCAGAAATGCACATAATCAAATACAATGCATTTGGCAGAATTCAATATTGTTCTTCTCCTGAGAAATCTCAAGAACTTGTTCAGTTAGTTCAAACAAGTGGTGAATGTGTTTTTAACATCAACACGGAATGGTCAATCGAAGTGTACTGGAAAGATTTCGCAGACAAAAAGTTCCAGATTGACCGCAACTTTATGCAGTATATGTTATCAATGATTGAACATGCGCCGAATTGCGAAGGTGACTCGATGAGACCTGATCATCTTTACTTCTACACATTGCGAAAATCTTATTTTGAGTTACACACAACTCCATCATTTATTGTATTATGTAGGGTGGTGAATCGGGTGCTCGGAAGTTACGAGGCGGGAGAGAAAAACAGTGAGCTTTGTTCATTACTCGCTGATTACGCAATCAATCACAAGTTCGACATCGTATGCATATCTATAATTGACAAGATAGCGCCAGAACACAAGCCTGCGATTGCAACAAACTTAACTGAGCGGTCATATGATGAATCATGGGATCCCTACGCAAATTATATGTGGTTATTCCTGCATCAATTACACCTGTTCGATCAGTTCGATCAGTTCGATCAGTTCGATCAGTTCGATCAGTTCGATAAATTCAATCAATTGCGCAAATTGATGGATTTGACCAATGTAATTGCGAGAACAGCTCCGCAACGTTACAGTGATAGTTCAATAATAATTGATGACAAGACGTACACATTACACAACAGAATAACACCTACGGCAAGAACGCTATTCACTTCATACCGATTCTGCGCCGAGATAATGGAACCCGCAGACAGTGACGTCAACAAAATATTTAG
>Ga0233437_1002224_pt1 | contig 30487 bp, 31 predicted proteins | sample SI_122_August201_FD_182714 | JGI IMG/M metagenome (GOLD analysis project Ga0233437, IMG submission 182714) | Seawater microbial communities from Saanich Inlet, British Columbia, Canada - SI_122_August2016_200_MG | ecosystem: Environmental > Aquatic > Marine > Inlet | place: Canada: British... | reverse complement strand
CTTTAATTATGAAAAAAACAACATTATCTAAAAAGTTTCAAATGTATTTTTTTGATGATGACGGTTTTTTAGAACCATTGGAAGAAGATGATTATTACGATTAATTATGAATAATAATGAAATGGCAATTAAGAAAAGTAAGTTTCAATTTTTCTCTTTAACTATTATAGTTTTAACTTTTTTGATTATTTTAAATTCATCATTCATTACTGCAACTAATTCTTGTACAAGTAACAAAATAGCTATTCTGGGTGATTCAATCACAAACTCTTACGATAAAGGTGGTTGGGGATTTGAATTTAAAAACAAATGTAACAATCTCCCCATTAATTATGGGTCTAGTGGAAAATGGACAGAATGGATGCTTAAAACATTAAAAAGCGATATTGTTGGTAAAGGACATAGTCATTTAATTATCACTGGTGGAACTAATGATATTTGGAACCAAGTAAATGGAAAAGGTTATACTCCGACAGAAACTATAACAAGTAATCTTGCAGAAATTTATCGTTTAGCAAAACAAGATAATATATACGTTGTTGCAGGAACAATCCCGCCTTTTACTAATCAGGGTGGTTCACAAAAAAATAATCAGGTTAAAGAAATTAATCAATGGATCAAAAGTCAGCTTGGAACTAATGTTGATCAGATAGTGGATTTTTATGGTTTTTTAGTAGGAGAAGAACCTTGTATTAAAACGGAGTATGCTCGTAATTGTAATGATGTGCATCCAAACGAGATTGGTTATCAAGCAATGGCTGATAAAGTCATTAATGAGGTTTTTGGTGGTCAAGCAGGAAATAAACTAGCCACGCAATCAGCCTATGCCACTACTTCTGCAAGTTTGTCTGAGCTTACGACAATGATGATTCTTGGTCGACATATTCGTTCAGAAATGGAAAACAGAGTTAAAGGTGGATTAGATTTGATTAACAAAGGTGGTAATTTTAAGAGATTGATTTTAACTGGTGGTTGTGCTAAACAAAAATCAGATAGTAAAGATTTAACTTGCCCTTACGATTGTAGTAGTACTTGTAATGAAGCTGATCAAATGGAAAAATATCTTTTAGAATTAGATCCCAATTTTAATTCTAGGGGAATTACAATAATTAAAGAAAAAAAATCTGGGACTACTTCTTCTAACTTAAAAAATTCAGATGATTATATTCAAGCAGGAGAAAAGGTTTTAGTGGTTTCTGATCATAAACACGTTAGGCCTGTTGCGTACTGTTTACGTTACAGTGATCCTGGGGCTAACGCTTATTACTATTATATCGGGAAATCTTCTAATCCAGAAGTGCCTTCTAAAAATATGGTTGCAGAAAAACAAGATTATGGTAACATTGCTAATAATTGTATAGTAAAGTTTTCAGGTAATGGAGTTCAACAACCTGCACAAACAACACAACCAAATTATCCTGGCACTTATCAACAAGGTTCTGGTGTTGCAGTTCAATATCCTCAACGTCAAAAAGAGATTGATGAGTCTTGGACTAAAGTAAGTTCTTTTGTTGGTGGAATGGGTGTTAATCAAGTTTGGGATACTAATAGTAATAGTTGGAAACCTTTTAGTGTTGTTTATCCTGTTCAAACAGTTTCAAGTTCTCCTGCTACTGGGATTACAAAAGGACAGACCGCTTTTTATCTGGGTTCGCCATTAAACCAAGTCTCTTCTGGAGGAATGACTACTCCTCTTTATGATTGTAGTGGTGTTACTAATTTGCCAACTCAAGAAAGGCAGGAGGGTATTGCTTCTGTTGGTTATAATTCTAATGGGAAAACTAGAGAACAAATTATTATTGAACAATCTAATACTCATAAAATTCATCCGGCTGTTATTGCCGCCCATGCTACTTTAGAAACTAATATTGGTAAAGCAGGAAGTTTAGCAAAGAATGGGTTTGGAGGAAGTGCATATTGTACTGACTCTAATGGAAATAAAAAAAGTAAATTAACGGGTTGTGGTTGGCCCGATACTTGTGTTGGTGATTGTAGTTGTAATGTTAATTCAGTTAATTCTGATGATGGTCAGCTTTCTTGTACTGCCGCAAAATATGATTCATTTTATGATCTTAAAAATGTTAAATATTATAACAAGTGTGAGAATCAGCAAGGAATAAAGCGTTGGAATTGTTTACAATGTGTTTATCAAGGTGATTATGATGAAATTATCCCTAGGAGTAAAAGTAAAACATATTTTACTAGGGATGGGACCTGCAGATATGCAGAAAATTTTAAGAATATTTATTGTTCATGGAAAAATTATTTTGCTCAAAAAGGAATTCCCCCTCCTATTGCAACACAAACTACTTCTACTGCTCAAACTAGTTCTGTTGGGTTTCCTCCTGCAGCAGGATCATTTAGATTTGTGGTGTTCTCAGACTTCCATAACCATTTTGGGAAATCTGCGGCATTAGTACAACAAATAAAACAACTGAATCCTGCTTTTGTAATTGCAGATGGTGATTCAGTAAATGCAAATTCTGGAGCACAAAAATCTTGGGATAAATTTTTTAATCAAGTTGTTAATCCTTTAGTTAGTGCAGGAATTCCTGTTTTTCATGTTACTGGGAATCACGACATTGAAGCTTCTGGTTCTGAGGCTTTGCTAAACAGTATCTGGAAAAACTTCTATGTTCAAAACCCTACTATTTACAATAAAGTTCAAAATTTTAATTATCAGAATTTCCCTAGGCAATCATTTGATTATGCAGGAAAACGTTTTATCATTGCAAGAATTCCTGGCACTAGTAAAGCAAATAAAGAATTAAGCTATATTAATGGTTTAGTTCAACCTGGTTCATTTATTTTTGGCCATGCTAATTTAGTTAATGGTTTGCCATTTAATTCCCCTTATCATAAAAGGGCGTTGGACGATAACAATAGGGTTGAATTTTTAAAAATGTTAACAAATACCAACTCAATGTACATCCATGGTCACATGCACGCATTTTATCCTATGCTTTTTACTAAAAATGGATTAAAAGCAAAAAATGTCTTCATTGGTTCTTTGGGTGAGAGAAGGTCAATAGTTACTTCTGGGAAAAAACAACCAAACAGTTTTGCAGTTTTTGATGTAGGTAATTCTGTAAACATTAACGCTTATCTTTACGAAAATAGTGGGTTCCGTCAATTTACATCTGCAGACGCAAGTATATATCTTCCAAGTACTGTAGAATTACAATCTAACAATTTTCAACAATTACCTGTTGGGGCGGGAATAACTTAGAATGAAATACTTAACCAACTTAATTATTTTTTCATTCATGTTTTCATTAGTAATTGCGGCTCCTAATCCCAGGATGGGTGAAGAAATTAATAATCCTGAACTTGTTGTTAAACTTGCAACTTGTTATGAACAGAAAATGGATGATAGCATTGGTTTAAGTTTTGAAGAATACTTAAACCTAGATAAAATCTCAGAAGAATGTGAAAGTTTATTGGCAACAATGGAAACGATTTATGAAGAGCAATTAGAATATGACCCTGGCGTTATTATTGATGGAAATGTTATTGATTCTGATGGCGATTTGTTTAATGATAAAGAAGAAATAACTCATGGCACTGATACAAATAACCCTGATGATTTCCCTTGGTGGACAGATGTTGATGGAGACGGTTTCTCTAATGAAGAAGAACTGTTTGAAAATGTTAATCCACTTGATAAAGAAAATGTTCCTACTATTAAAACTGTAAAAGATGATACTGTTAAAAAAGACTCTCCTTGGCAAATCTATCTTGCAATTGTTTTAGGAGTAATATTATTAATCACTATTATCATTTATTTTGTATACTATGATTCAAAAGATTAAGATTCAAAAGAATGAAAAAAAGAAAGATGACCATGGATTAATGATGAGAGATAAACTTAGAGGAAAAAGTAAATTGTTGTTTTTGTTAGTTATTGTTTCTCTTTTAATGATTTCTTCTGTTAGTGTTTGTGCATTAAAAGTAATGACTTACAACACTAAAGCAGGTGATTATGGTTTAGATAAAGTAATTAATGTTATTAAACAACAAAATCCAGATGTGCTTAGTTTACAAGAAATTGATCGTAATACTAAATCTTCTGGGTATGTTGATCAATTTGAAATTTTAAAAAATAAATTGGGGATGCAATATGGTTATTTTTCTAAAACAGTGAATCATGATGGTGGTGATTATGGTATTGCTTTATTGTCTAAATATCCTTTATCCTCTCCGTCTGCCAAATTATATAATGCTAAGAAAGGAGAAAAAAGACTTTATCAACGAGCACAAATTAATGTTGATGGAACCGTGGTCACTATATTTAATACTCATTTAGATAGATTTGCAGAAAATGAAAGAAAAAAACAAATTCAAGAGTTGTATGATGTGGCATCTCAACAATCAGGACATGTAATTGTGATGGGTGATTTTAATGATGAATCTTCTGCGATGGACAATTTTAAAAGTAGTTTTGTTTCTGTACATCCCGATGGAAAAACATGGGGAAAAGAAAGAATTGATTACATCTTTTTATCTAAATCTCTTTCTTCACCTTCTTCTGAAATAGTTCAATCTAAAGCTTCAGATCATAAACCTGTTGTTTCAAATATTAGTTTCACTTCTACTCCTGGTGGTCAGGTTACGCAATCTCAACAACCAGCACAACCAACTTCTCCTACTTACTCAAATAATAATGTTCAACAAAGTTCCGCTGTTGCAGGCCAATATCCTCAACGTCAGAAAGAAATAGATGAATCTTGGATAAAAATAAGTTCCTTTGTGGGTGGGTTACTTGCAAATTTAGTTTGGGATACTAATAGTAATTCTCCGAAACCTTTCAGTGTTGTTTATCCTCCAATTCAAACAGTTCAACCAACTCAACAATCTTCTTCTCCTAATTATCCAATTACCTCTGGTAAAACACAAGCTATGACTGGTGCTGTTCCTTATACTTATAACGCTCAATCTTTAACTATTCCACCAGGACTAGAAGCGTGCGTTGCAGAAGTTGAAAAGTTAGCTAAAGCTGCATATGAAATGACTTCTTGGAATAGTTGTACTCAAGGGACCGTTCCTGACGTTTGTAATCCGTCTTCTCCTAATACTTGTTGTTACATGAAACAGAGTGGTTGTTGTTATGGGATTCCAACAGATAAAGTTAACAATATCCGGGGCAGTTGTACTGATAATTGTTGTGGTAGTTATGTTTGGCAAGTTTTCAATGTTGCCATAAACAAATATGGATTAAAAGTAGATTGGCCGTTAAAAATAGCACCTACTACTAAAAAAGGTTATACTCAAGCTTTTGAACGTGATCCCGGAGACATTTTATCAGAATATTATTTACTTAGTTTAAACCAATGGAAAACGCCGATGATGCCTTTTGATGGTGGGAATTTTCATCCGGGGCAAGTTATCCCTGGAGATATAATTTATTTTAAATTTCCTCAAAACCATAAAGGTAAGTGTCCTACAGAAGGGTCATCGCACATTAACATTGTTGGTCCTCCTACAGAAGATGGTAAAAGCTATTATATCATTGATATCGCTTGTAAAAATTCTGGTTTTTGTAAAACTAGTACTTGGCGTTATCCTGGATTTTTTTATAAGAAAACTTATTGTGGAGACCAAGGTGGAGAACCTTTACTTGCTGGAGAAGCTTGGCAATATGTTTACAGAGTAATCCCTGAATGTATTCAAGCAACACAAAATCAAATGAAAGGTTTTGCAACATATAATAAAGGTAATGTTATTACTTAAAAAGATAAAGAGGATAAAAATGTCAAACATAACAAAAATAAAAGCGAGAGAAATTCTTGACAGTAGAGGGAATCCTACTGTTGAGGCTGATATTTATACTGAAAATAATTATGCTAGTGCTGCAGTCCCTAGTGGGGCATCAACAGGAGTACATGAAGCTTTAGAGTTAAGGGACGGGAAAAAAAGATATCTTGGAAAAGGTGTACTTAATGCTGTACGTAATGTTGAAAAAAAGGTCTCACCATTACTTGTTAATGTTGATTGTACTAGACAAAGAGAAATTGATGAATTGATGTTAGAAAAAGATGGTACTGAAAATAAATCTAAATTGGGTGCTAATGCCATTTTGGGAGTTTCATTAGCTTGTTGTAAGGTTGCCGCTATGGAAAAAAACATGAAATTATTTCAATATATTCATGAACTATCCGCGGTAAGTAAAGATGTTAAACTTCCACGTGTATTCTTTAATATTATTAATGGCGGAAAACATGCAGATAACCGTTTAAGTTTTCAAGAATTTATGATTGTTCCAAACTTTAATTCTTTTAAAAAGAATTTACAAGTTGCTAGTGAAGTCTACCATATGTTAAAAAAAGATTTACATAAAGTTTATGGAAAAGGCACAACCAATGTTGGTGATGAGGGGGGGTTTGCTCCTGAAAAGTTGCATAATTCAATTGATGCCCTAAACATATTATCCAAAGCAATTAAAGATGCAGGTTACAAAAATAAAGTAGATATTGCGATTGATTGTGCTGCATCAGAATTCTTTGTAAAAAAGAAATACCTCATAGACGGAAAAAAGATGACTAAAGATGATTTAATGAAATTTTATTTAAAATTAGTTTCTAAATATCCTATCATCTCTTTAGAAGATCCATTTGATCAAGAAGATTTTCTTGCTTTTGCTGAATTAAAAGAAAAACTTAAATTAAAGAAATTTAAAGTACAAGTTGTTGGAGACGATCTTACGGTAACAAATATTGAAAGGATTGAAGAAGCAATTAAAGAGAACAGTTGTGATTGTTTATTATTAAAAGTAAACCAAATTGGTTCTTTAACCGAAGCTCTTGATGCAGTTCGACTTGCTTATGAAAATAATTGGAAAGTAATGGTAAGTCATCGAAGTGGTGAGACGGAGGATACATTTATCGCTGATTTAGCAGTGGGTATTGGCTGTGGTCAAATGAAAGCAGGTGCCCCTGCAAGGGGTGAGAGAACCGCTAAATATAATCGTTTGTTAAGAATAGAAGAATCATTTAAAGAACTTTAAAACAAACTATTTAAATATCATTTGTATTTTTTAATTTTTATGGACAAAAAGGAGTTTTTAACATTATGTGAAAATAATGATTATAGTAAAATTAATTTAGGTTTAATCTCTGAAGCTTATGATTTTGCCGAAGAAAACTTAAAAGAAAAAAAAAGAATTTCTGGAAGTAGTTTTTTTGACCATAATCTTGGTGTTGCGATTATTTTAATCGATATTAAATCCTCTCCTGAAATTGTTTTGGCAGGATTATTACACGGTATTGACAAATTAACAGAAATTAAAAGTAAGTTTGGAGAGGAAGTTTATTCTTTAATTAAAGGATTAACTGAAATTGAAAATTTAAAACATAAAAACCAGAAATTACAAGCAGAAACATTACGAAAAATAATCTTAACAACAATTGAAGATGTTAGAGTTATATTTTTAAAACTAGCTAATAAACTTGATAATTTACAAAGTTTAGAAGTTCTCAAACCAGATGAACAAAAACGTATTGCTCAAGAAACTTTAGATATTTATGCACCTTTGGCTTATCGTTTAGGTTTAGACAAAATTAAAGTAAAACTAGAAAATCTTGCATTTAAACATCTCTATACCAAAAAGTATAATCAGATCTCTAATTTCCTTAAAGAAACACAAGAAGAGCGTGATGAGGGTATTCAAAGAGCTATTGAACAAATTAAAGATTTATGTAAGAATAAAATAAAAATATTAAAAATCAAAGGTCGTTCTAAACATATTTATAGTATTTATAAAAAAATAAAGTTTCGTAAAATTAAATTAAATGAACAGTACGATTTATTGGGCATAAGGGTAATTGTTCCTGAAGATCAAGATTGTTATTCTTTGTTAGGGATTCTACACGAAAATTTCGAACCTGTTGAAGAGCGCCTTAAAGATTATATTGCTAAACCAAAACCTAACTTTTATCGTTCAATTCATACTTGTGTAAAATTACCTAATGGAACAAGATTAGAAGTTCAAATTAGAACCCCTGAAATGGAAGAGCTTGCTGAAGAAGGCATTGCTGCACATTGGCGTTACAAAGGTATAAGTTCTGAACAAATATTTGAAAAAAAGGTTGCTTGGTTAAAAGGGATTTTAGATTTACAAAAAGAAGAAAATAATAAAGAATTTCTTGAAACTGCAAAAGTTGATATTTTTGGAGACAGTATTTATTGTTACACTCCAAAAGGTGATGTCAAAGAGTTACCTAAAAACGCAACCATATTAGATTTTGCATATTTAGTGCACGAACAAGTTGGTAATCATGCGGTGGGTGGTAAAGTAAATGGGAAATTTGTGCCTATTAAACATAAATTAGTAAAAGGTGATGTTGTAGAAATTGTCACTAATAAAAATCAGCGTCCACGAAGGGGTTGGATAAAAATTGTTGTATCTAGTAAATCTAGGCAAAAAATTAGAAAATCATTACGTCTATACGAAACACTTCCTGATTTCCATTTTAGAAAATTTAAACCTGCAGTTAGAGAAGAACAAAGTTTATTATTAGAATCTTTAGAATTCCCTAAAGCTTCTTGTATCCTTGCTAAGTGTTGTAATGCCTTACCTGGTGAAGAAATCATTGGTTTTTTCACAAAAAAGAGGATTATTTCTGTACACAAAATTGATTGTAAACAAGCTATTAAAGAGGAAGAGAGATGGGTTCCTGTTACTTGGAAAGAAACATTTAACCAAAAAATACGTTTTTTCATTAAAGCACATGAACGTAGTGGTTTATTAGCAGATTTACTTAACACAATCGCTCGAGCCGGCTTTGAAGTTAAGGAAGCAAAAGCAAAGTTGATTGATTTGGGTCATGCTGAATGTAACTTCTTAGTTATTCCAAAAAGTTTGGACCATCTTAAAGAGCTGGTTATAAGAATACAAAAAGTAAAAGGGATAACAGCAATTTATTTTGAATAATTATCTTTTAAACTTTCTTCTTGTAAGTTGAACTTATGAAATAAGTTTAACCATATCAATCATTCTATTACTATAGCCCCATTCGTTGTCATACCAAGATAAAACTTTTACAAAGTTTTTATCAATCTCACAAGTGAACTCAGCATCAAATACTGAAGAGTGAGGATTACCAATTATGTCAGTGCTAACGATTGGATGATCAACATATTCTAAAATCCCTCTCAAGTTTGTTTTAGAAGCTTTTTTCATTTCTGCATTAATTTGTTCAATACTGGGCTTTTTCTTAAGTTCTACTGTTAAGTCAACTAAAGAACCATCTTTTACTGGCACTCTGATTGCAATCCCATTAAGTTTATTCTTTAGTGCAGGAATTACTTTACTAATTGCTTTTGCAGCACCTGTACTAGTTGGTATAATATTCTCTGCAGCCGCTCTTGCCCTACGTAAATCTTTATGAGGTAAATCTAATATTTTTTGATCGTTTGTGTAGGCGTGGACTGTAGTCATTAATCCTCTTTTAATACCAAACTTCTCATGAAGTATTTTGACAACTGGTGCTAAACAATTAGTTGTGCAAGAAGCATTAGAGATTATCTTCTCACTTTTCTTAATATTCTTATGGTTAACTCCATATACATACATCTTAATTTTATCATCTTTTGGTGGGGCAGAAAGGATAACTTTTTTTGCTCCAGCGTAGATGTGTTTGTGAGCAGATTCATAGGTTCTAAATATTCCAGTACTCTCAATAACGACATCAACCTTTAAATCTTTCCATGGTAAAGATTCAGGATTTCTTTCGGAAAATACTTTGATCTTTTTGTTGCCAACAATAATCCCCTCTTTCGTTGAAGATACTTTCTCTGTAAAAGTTCCATGCACAGAATCATATTTTAATAAATATGCTAGGGTTTTTGTATCAGTTAAATCATTTATAGCTACAACATTAATTTTTTTATCTTTCCATCCTGCACGAAGGACCATCCTTCCAATACGACCAAAACCATTAATTGCGACATTTATCATTTTGAATACCTCTTTTTAACTATTAATTTATATTATTCATGAATAAATTCAGAAAAGTATTTAAAATTATCCACTTAATTGAAAATTATGTTAGAACCAATAACCAATGCACAAGATATAAAGTTTAAAGATAACTTTGTTAAAAGGTATTCTGAATTAACTAATTGGGAATTGTTTAAAGAATATAATCTCTCTTTTCTTCGTAGAAGTATTCGTGTCAACACTATCATGGATACTATTAAAAATGTTAAAGATAGCATTGAATCAAAAGGTTGGAAATTGGATCCTATCCCTTGGTGTAAAGAAGGTTTTTGGATTTCTAATCCTGAAAGAAGAGACGTTGGAAATTTATGGGAACACCATCTTGGAAAAGTTTATGTCCAAGAAGCGGCAAGTATGGTTCCACCGTTAGTGCTTCAACCTCAACCTGGTGAGATCATCTTAGATATGTGTGCTGCTCCTGGTTCAAAGACAACACAAATGGCTGCAATGATGAATAATGAAGGGTTGATTGTTGCTAATGATTATAAAGGTCAAAGATTACAATCTTTAGGAATTAATTTGCAAAGGTGTGGTATTACTAATGTTATCGTTTCTTTAATGCCTGGTAAACGGATTCATGGTTTTGAGTTTGACAAGATTCTAGTTGACGCGCCTTGTTCTGGTACTGGAACAATCAGAAAAAGTTTGAAAACAATTTCTATTTGGAATCCAAAAATGATTACTAAACTTGCTCGCCAACAGAAAGAATTGTTAGAAAATGCTTTTAATAATTTAAGAGATGGCGGTGAATTAGTTTACTCCACTTGTTCAGTTGAACCGGAAGAAGATGAAGGGGTTGTAAGCTATTTGTTAAACAAATATAACAACGCAGAAGTTGTTAAAGTTAAACTTCCAGGCTTGAAAACATCTCCTGCAGTGATGAGTTTTGGTAAAGAAGAATATAATCCTCAAGTAAAACATTCTTTAAGACTTTGGCCACAAGATAATGATACGGAAGGGTTTTTTGTAACGAAGATTAGAAAAAATCCACCAAGTGAATGAAATGAACGACAAAGGGTTTTTTGTAACGAAGATTAGAAAAAATCCACCAAGTGAATGAAATGAACGACAAAGGGTTTTTTGTAACGAAGATTAGAAAAAATCCACCGAGTGAGTGAAATGGGCGTTTAACTAATAATTTCATTAATATAATCAAAAATATACTTCTTAGTGAGGGAATCTATTTAATAACTTACCATTTAATATTTAATATGTTTAGTTTAGAAAAAGATTTGATAGAAAAAGCTAAAAAGATCAGCCCTAAATTTTACAAGATTATTAAAAGCAGTTTGAAAGTTAAAAATGAACAGATTTTAATCATTTCTGATTATGGGGAAAAGAATAGGCATCTTGCACCCATCTTTGCATTAGGCTACTACTTTGCTGCTAAGAATAAAGAATTTAATGTTGAATTGTTATTGCAGGAAAATAAAAAAGGATTTATGCACTCAGAAAAACATATCTCAAAAGCTTTGATCGACCTTCCTAAAAATAGTATTGTGATTTTATCTTTATCCAGAAAGTTGGGTAGGTTTGGTGATCAGAAAAGTTTTCGTAATTTTTGTAAAGAAAGTGGTCATCGATTTATTTCTGCAACTGGTTTAGGTGATGCAAAAACATCTCATTTAGACATTTTTATGGAAGCAATCGATACTAATTATAATCGTATGAAGAAAAAAGGTTTAACTATTAAAAAAAAGTTGGATAAAGCAAAGATAATAGAAGTGAGGACTGATGCTGGAACCAATTTAACTTTTAACGTTGAAGATAAAATCGCTATAGCTAATATTGGTGAACATTATGAGAACGGTACTGGTGGAAATATTCCTGCGGGGGAAGTCTATATCCCCCCTAAAGGTTATTATGGAGTTAATGGTGTTGCGGTTATTGATGGAAGTATTAAAACTTCTGGGGGAGCAATTCTACTTAAAGAGCCAATCATTATTTACATTGAAGAGGGAAAAGTTGTACGGATGGAAGGGAAAGATGCAAAATTCTTAGAAGAAACTTTCCAAAAGTTTGAAGATCGGGCAAGATATCCTTATAGGGTAAGATATGTCGGGGAATTGGGAATTGGGATTAATCCCGGTGCAGTGTTAATGGGCTCTACTATAATTGATGAAAAAGTTTTAGGTACTGCACACATTGCAATTGGTAGCAATTCTTGGTTTGGTGGAGACATTAAAACAATATTTCATGGTGATTTAGTTTTTAAAAGTCCTAGAATTTATCTTGATGGAGAAAAGTTAGAGATTTAATTATCTCTCTTTAACATTATCTTCAACCAAATGGACAATCTTTGAAGGTCTTGATTTCTTCTCTCCTTCATAAATTGCAAAATCTACCCTTGTTTCAACTTCAGGATCAAGGTCTCTTAATGAAGTCATGAAAGGCTGACCGGCTTTATTTGCAGAAGTACTCACAAAAGGTATATTTAATAATCTTATAAACTCTCCTAGCCAATGGTTTGGTAATCTAACTCCCAAATTATCTGTTTTTGGAATAACTTCTTTAGAAATTGCATTTTTATTCTTAAGTTTGGTTATTAAAGTGTAAGGTCCGGGAAGTTCTTTTAACCATTTTTCTCCTTCTTTGTTTATAACACAATTATTTTCAATCCATTTAATTGATGGTACCCATACTGAAAAAGGACTATCTGGTCTATTTTTAATTTCCCTAATTCTTTTAACCGCATCTTTATTAGATGCATCACAACTTAACCCATAAATAGTATCTGTTGGATGAATAAAGACTGCTCCTTTTTTAATTCTGTTTGCAATCTCTGCTCCTCTTAACTGTAATTCTGTTTGGGTTAATATTTCCATTAAAAGAAAAAAAAAAGAGGCAGTTATATATCTTTCGTCTATACTATATAACTGCCCCTTATGAGGCATGGGTGTGTTGGGCTAATTATATTTAAAATTCATCCAAAAAAGTTTGTTTGAATGTATCTTGATAATGAAGGTTTTCATATTTGTTTAATAAATATATAATTCGCTCTTTAATATTATTCATCTTATCCACTCTCCACTTAGTTGGTAATCAAAAGTTTCTGCTTTTTTATTTATTGTTTGTCTAGTAAGTTCTCGAATTTGTTGTTCAAATAATTTTTTTATTGTGTTTGTTGTTAAATCAACCATATGACTATCACCTCTGTTCTTTTTAGTGAGATAGTTGCTATATAAACTCTATCCGCACCTGACCAGTGTCCAGTGGTTTATAAACCAATATTTGTAATGCTAATATTTTAAAGTCTTAAGACGTATCACACTGGTCAACTGGGTCTTAATTAGAGCAAATTTTAAATACCAAGAAGTAATCTTTTTAATAAAGTAGAACATTTTGAAATTTAAAAAAGGAGGTTATTAATTAATGGTGGATACGTTTCAACAATTACAAAGAAGAACTGGGCAAGAATATTCTCCTAATCCCCCCAGTAATAATTCTAATATTAATTCTGCTTATTCTACTACTTCCTCTTATAATCAAGTTAAAAATCAAGCCGCTCCTAATAATTTTCATCAAGAACAATCAGTAAGAAGTGCGGATTCCCCTAACCCCTATGAAGAGAAGTTTCATTCAGAGTTTTGTTTTATTTCTTTAGTGTTAGGTATTTTTGGACTAATTTTACCTTTGTTTAGTACTTTAGCAATTATTTTTGGTATTGGTGGTTTGATGCAAACTCATCGTGAAAGAATGAAAGGTAAATGGATGGCAGTTGCTGGAATTATCTTAGGTGTTTTAGGTATTGTTTTAATTATTATTGCAATCCTTCTTGGTGTAGAGTTCTTGCAAAGTTATATGTTAAGTTTTGGAGGAGTGGATTCATTAATTGGTGAAGCTTATAAGTTTGCAGGTTAGTTGGAGGTTTTACAAATGTCAATATTAACTAAAAATGAAATTTTAAAAGAAATCAAAAACGGTTTAATAAAAATAACACCATTTGTTAAAGGAAACATTGGTCCTGGCTCTGTAGATCTTCGGTTAAGTAATAAATTCAGAGTTTTTAGAAATTTAAGAAACACTTTAGATGTTACTGAAAAGTTGAATTATCGTGACTTGTCTGATTTAGTTACGGCAAAGTCTATTATTGTTAAACCTGGAGAAACAATCTTAGGAATAACTAAAGAAAAAGTAACTCTTGCCCCTAATTTATGTGGCTGGTTAGAAGGGCGTAGTAGGTTTGCCCGTCTTGGTTTATTAGTACATATTTCTGCCAGTTTTATGCAACCAGGCATTAGTAATCAGCAAGTGTTAGAGATCAGTAATATGGGTAACGCTCCACTGAGGTTACATACCGGAACAAAGATTTGTCAGTTTATCTTTCAGAGAACAATTGGTGAGGCACAATATAAAGGGAAGTTTGTTGGACAAACTGAACCTTGATTTTTAAGTTTTCTTTTCTTCTTTTTTTAAGTTTTTTATAATTTAATCATATTCTTTGTTGTTGTGGATAATCCTACAACAAATTGTTAAGTACTCATTTTAATTCTTATTACCTAAATGGAAATAAAAGAAGAGATACAAAGAATAGAGGGGATTTTGCTCGGAAAACACCCTCACTGGCCACAAGAAAAAGCCAGGTGGTTAGCAGAACAAGCCTTAGGAATAAGGGTCTGGAGATAAACCAATGGAAACACTAAAAATAATTTGTGCAAGGATGATAAAGTCCCAAATGGGAACTTATGATGAAGATGGATTAAAAATAACAATCCAAAGAATCGACCCTTGCGGAATAATTGAATAAAAGGTGAAAAAATGGAAGCACAAATAAAAGAAACACTTTACGAAATCGTTACTGAAGAAGTAGCTTATTTGAAAACATTAATGTTAAATCAAGAATACTTGATAGATCCCGCTGTTGTTGGGGATAAATTAGAAAAATATCAAGAAGTAAAAAGATATTTAGAAGATTAAAAGAATAGAAATTATTTCCTCTTCTTAGCATGGGGTTACACTTCGTTGTAGTTAATTCTACAACAAATGTTTATTTACTTATTCTATATTAATACTAATACATAATGAAAGAGTACGACACGATGAAGCAAAAACTAAAAAAGGGAGGTAAATGAAAATGAGTCATGTAAGTTTATATGTACACATACTTTGTAAAGAGATCTTTTCAGGTTCTCAACATACAACTGAATACTGTGCAGAAGCAGCGACTGAAAAGTACTCTAAAGCACCACTTCAGTTTAGGAAGGAATATAGCAATCTGGAAACACTGGCAGAAGAGATTGTAAAAATTCAACAAAAACCCTACGAAGAACACGAAGAAACAGAATATATTGTTGAGTTTGTACAACTACATCAGATGGTGTCTGGTGATTTCGCAGGTAGCTTAAAATCACAAGCAGTAAAAGGTAAGATTGAAGCAGGGGAACTTGAGAGTAGAGTAGTTATGTACAGAGAGTTAGATTCAAAAGAAACAGTAGAACTGGGAAGATTACTTGCTAAAGAAGTGAGTGCATACGTCGATGAGAGAAAAAAATACGAAATAAAAGAACTAGAGACTGAACTAGATGAAGAAGCTTCTAAGTTAACAATAACTGCAACTTTAGGTAGTGGTGAGAAATCATCTTTAGAGGTGGAAATTCCTGAAGGTCACTGGGGATCTGCAGAAGTTGGAAGGTACAAGCATGAAGTTAGAGTTAAAACCGGTATTCGTGCAGGTTGGGCCGTAGTAAAGGGTCCAGAGTACAGAATGGACTTCAAAACTGGAGAAGTAAGAAAGAAGTAAGAGAAAAAGAGGAGAAATTAGAAAAATATCAAGAAGTAAAAAGATATTTATAAGATTAAAAGAAATTATTTCCTCTTTTTAGCATGCTCCCACATAAATTCAAAATAGCTTCTGTAGGCTTTAGCAGCAGCTTCGTTTTCAATTATAATTCCTTCCGGTTCGTCTGTCCAGATAACTAATGCAATCTTATCGCCATAGATATTAGTTACCATAGGAGAGATGACATTCTTTTTAACATACCTAGTTTGTTTTGGATTAGATGTTGTTGTAGAACGGTCTTCTCTGACGATTTCTCGAACAGACATTTTATTTTCTTTCAATTGTCGGACAAACTGTTTTTGGTAAGCTGGCATTCTTTCTTCTAATTGTGATTCACTGCCAAACAAAAGGTTCTCTTTACTTTCTGAAATAATATCTTGAAAAATTGTTCTTACTCCTTTTAGGCCTTTGTATAATCTTACTTGACCGCTAGTTTTGGTAGCTTTATGTCTTGCATCTAAGTCTGGGAGAATTTCTTTAACATCTTCTTCTTGCTCTCTAATATACTGAAGAAGTTTTTTCGGACCTGCGGATTGAAACCATTTAATTTGGCCAATGGAAACATAACTTACTAAACCTTTTTCTATTAATCCCTTTAAAGTGTTGTAACAACTGCTTCTATCAATCTTTGCAATCTTCGCAACCTTACCAGCTTTGCTTGAACCATGGTCATTTAATGCTAAGTAAACTTTAATCTCATTAGGCGAGAAACCTAAATTTTCTAAAACACTTTCTATCTTTGCCATAATTGTTTCAATTCTTTGTTTCTTTTTAAATTTTTCTAATTGTTGTTGTATTTTCTACAACAATATTTGTTATAAAACTTGGAAAATTGTTACTTTTGGCACAATGCCGGAGGAAAATTAGAAATCAAAAGATTTCTAGTCCCTCCTCATTAATTCGGAGGAAAAATTAAAATGGAAGAAAATGAAAATATTGAGAAAAGAGTAATGGGTTTGTTTACGGGTGTTAAAGCAACAAGAGATAACAGTTTGAAAGCTCAATTAACAGTGGAAGCAGGAGATCTGAGAAGAGAACAATATCTTACTGAGGAAAATCCACGAGCGAAAGCCAACTACCAAAGACTAGCTCGTAACTGCTACTTCGCAGCAAGGAACTTTCATTATAGGAATTAAGTGCAGAGTGAGGAGTCGAAAAATGAATCAAAAAACAATAAATTTATCACCAGAATTAGTAAATGCATACTCTAATTCAGGGTTGTATAGCTCCCCAGATTTGTTATTTCCACCATCAGAACGCCAACCACATGCATTGATGCTGGAATTAACTACTGGTTGTGATTTTCAAAGATGCACATATTGTGATAGGTATAACTCAGTGCGCTTTACTGAAAAATCATTTGATGAATTCATGGAGCATTACCAGGGGGTACTTGAAACACTCAATGACTATAAAGATAATATTAGCAGGGTGTTTATTGGTGGGGGAAATGCCCTACAAGCTAATCAAAGCACATTACTAAAAGCAATTGAAAGAATAACAAATGACTTTGATCTAAAAAGAATTGCAACATATGGTAGGGCAGATGCAATTGTGGAGAAAGGCAGAAAAAATATGAATTATCTCAGAAGAGAGGGATTAAGCTTAGTATACTGGGGGATTGAATCAGGATCTGATGGTGTGCTAAGCTATGTCAACAAAGGGACTACAAAAAATCAAATGCTAAAAGCTGCTGAGATCGCAAATGATAGTAACATGGAATTGTCAGTAATGATTATGCCCGGATTAGGGGGGATCAAACACTATGAAACCCACGTGATTGAAACAGCATCATTGCTAAATGAAACAAATGCTAAATTTATCACTCTGATGGCAATTAATCCAACCCCAAGAACTCTCTATGCAAGAAGAATGCAAGTAGAGATTGACGGGGGAACAAATAGGTCATTAACAGATTATGAATTAGTTCAACAAGTAAGGGACATGTTTGAACTAATGTTTCCTAATGATCAAAGGATTGGAATGTTTGACTCAAGCATTGATAGAGTTGCAAAAAACCCAATTACATTCAATGTTGAATTTAATGAAACTGGTAAGAAAGAAGTAATGCACCTTTGCAATACTTACTTACACAGAAATTAAATAGATAAATATAAAAACAATAACTCTTAAAGTAAAACAAATGAAAAAAATAATCTTGGCATCTACCAGTCCTAGGAGACATAATTTACTGCAACAGATTGGTTTGAAGTTTGAAATTGTTCCTAGTAAGTATGAGGAAGATATGACTTTAAAACTTCCTCCTCATGAACTAGCAATGGTTTTAGCTAGAGGAAAAGCTTTTGAAGTTGCGGAAAGAAAAAAATCTGGGATTATTATTGGGGTAGATACTTTTGTTGTTCTTGGTAAAGAGGTCATTGGTAAACCGCACAATAAAGTTAATGCAAAAAAAACTTTAGAAAAAATATCTAATAAAATTTTAAAAATTTATTCAGGAGTAGCAATAATTGATGCAAAGACAAAAAAGGAAATAGTTGATTATGAAATTTCTAAAGTTAAAATCAGAAAAATATCTCCATTAGAAATTAAAAAATATATTGCCACAGAAGAACCATTAGATAAAGCTGGTGCTTTTGGAATGCAGGGACTGGGAGCAATTTTCGTATCTAAGATTGATGGCTGTTATTCAAATGTAGTTGGCTTACCTTTACATAATCTAACTAAGAATTTAGCAAAAATGGGTATTGACGTATTTTCTTATCGTGATTAAAATATTAGAAAAAAATAATAGAATAAAAATTACAAAAGTTTTCCGTTAATACTTCCTTCTTGACCAGGTCTTGAAGTAACTCTTGCTTTACCTAACTTGGTTTCAACAACTGCCCCTTTAGTAATAATATTTCGTCTAACTAAGTGAGGGTTTGCTGCGTTTTCGATTACGTTAAGAATTTCAGTCTTTTGAGTTTTACCTTTTTTATCAGTAACATTAATCTGATTTGTGGAAAGTATTTTATTTTTATTATTCCCACCAAGGACTCTCTTTATTTTAGCTTTAATTTTGTCACTAAGTTTAGTATTAGCTTGATACCCTGCTAATTCTTGTTTTCTCTTAGATCGAGCAGATACTTTAATCCCGCCAGATGCTTTCCTTTTTGATGTTAATTGTGATCGTGCCATTTTAAGTTTTAAATCAGAGGTTGGTTTTTAAAGGTATCGGTATTTTTACTTATTCTTTTTAACAATCTTATTCTTCAGTTTAGAGTTACCATTCCAATATAATGCATGTTCTAATACTTCTTCGATTGAAGTAACGGGTATTATTTTAACTTTACTTAACTTTTCTTTTTCTATGACTATATCTAACAAATTTGATTTAGGTACAATTATTGTTTTAATCCCTGTATCAATTGCAGCTTCAACTTTGGATGAAACTCCACCAACTGGAAGTACTTCCCCTCTGACTGAAAGTGATCCTGTCATTGCTACATCTTGTTTAACTGGAATATATTTTAATGCTGAGATTATTGCGGTTGCGACTGCAATACTTGCTGAATCGCCTTCAACACCTTCATAAGTTTGTAAAAATTGAACATAAATGTCTTTAGTTTCTTTAATATCTTCACCAAAATATCTCATTACAATTGCAGAAACGTTCTTTACTGCTTCTTTAGCAATCTCTCCCAATTTACCGGTTGCGATCACTTCAGACTTTCTACCCCCAGGAGTAACTTCTGCTTCAATAGGCAATAATATTCCTGAATATGCAGAACCACTACCAATAACTGCCAAACCGTTAACTCTACCAACCCTTCTTCCAGTTGTAACAATAACTTCATACTCCTTTTTTCGTTCAATATGTTTATCGGCAATTTGTTGTTCAAGTGGTCTGGCAAGCGATTTAGCTTTTTTTACATGTTCAGCATTAACGTATTCTGCTTTTTCCTCTTTAGCTAAATCTCCTGCTGCTCGAACTAATCCTCCTAAACCTCTTAAATGTAAAGTTAAATGTCCCTTTCTGTTAGCTCTTCGTCTAGCTTCTTCAATAATTGATTTTATTCCATCTAATGAAAAGTGTGGGATTTTACCCTTTTCGTTTTTAACTTCTTGTGCAATAAACCGAGCAATTTTTATTCTGTTTCCTTTTGTATCAAGCATGGTTTCGTTCATGTAAACTTCATACCCATACCCTCTAATTCTTGAACGAAGTGCTGGATGCATATTTTTGATTGTTTCTAAGTTCCCTGCAGCAATTAAAATGAAATCACAAGGAACAGGTTCAGTTCTAACCATTGCTCCTGCTGAACGTTCAGATTGTCCTGTGATTGGAAACTTTCTTTCTTGTAATGCTGAAAGTAGTTCATGTTGTGTTCTTGGATGAAGGGTTGCGATTTCGTCAACAAATAAAACTCCTAAATGCGCTTTATGAATCATCCCAGCAACAACTCTTAAGTTTGCAGGTGTTCCTAAACCGCCTGAATTTTTACATAAAATCCCATTTACAATAACATTACCGGTACTAGTAGTAACATTGTATAATTTGCCTTTGTAAGAGAATTTTTCCACTTTTGTTATTGTTTGTTGGGTGAGTTTCATGTTATTGCCTCCCCACTCTCTCCAAAATGATTTAACAATAAATATAATGAGTTAGGGGTTAAATTCAATATATTCATTGCGTGTTCTGCTCCATAACCTTTATTGATGAGCTCATTATATTTGTTTACTTTTAACTTTGACCATTCGCCAAGTGCTTTGTATAATCTTTCAATCTTATATTTACAATAATTAATTTTAATGTTCATTAAGAATAAAATCACATTATCAATTTTTTTTCCAATAAGTAATCTATAAACCAGATTTCCTTCTGTTTTAGACTTACCTTCATATATTGAAGTGGTATTTACTCTATTTTTTTTTAAGTAATCACTTAATTCGTTGAGAAAAGTTAACCTATTTTCTTTGAAATGTTGGTCACTAGAAATCCCTACTTCTAGTGTTGTTAAATAATTTCCTCGTTTGTGAATAATGGGAGTTCCTAATTCGCTCCCAATAAAAGAGCCAAAAAATTCATTTTCAAAATTGTCTTTGAATTTGATCCATCCTGGAACAATTAAGTCTTGTTTTGTTTTCTTACCTGTTGGACATCCTAATGCAACGAAAAATCTAATTATATTTCTGTTTGTATTTTGATAACAAAAAGAGTGGCCTGCAATTCCTCCCTCGATTGTTCTCATGTTATTATCAATAGAAGATCCGAAAATACGCATTAAGTCATTACCAAATTCTTCTGTCGCTTCCAGTTCTGAGCTTGATAGGAAAATGGCATTAAGATTTTCAAAAATTCCACCATCTCCAAATGTTGCACCAATAACTTTAGCCATTAATGGTAATTTGGGGTTATTAATTTGAAGAGGAATCAATTTTCTTTTTTTAAGCCAATCTGCTGTTTGTATTGGTATTGGAATATGTTTTCCTGAATGCCACCAGCGGGTTTTTCCTTCAGGTTGGTTCATGGCTTTAGCAATTTTTTTGTAACCCCAGGTAGGATTATTTGCTTTAATTTCTTTGTATTGATAATAAAGTTTACATTGTTCTTGTTGTCGTTTATCATATGTATTAATGATATCCTGGTCATCAATAATGATATCTTTTGATTTTGCTACCACCTCATCATTTTTTTTGATGTTTTGTGCTTCAACATAAACCATTTTTTCATCTTTCCATACAGCTATTTTATGTTCTGGTGTCACAATAAGTTCTTTGTTTTCTGAGGTTGTTAATTTTATCATCTCACCATTGTAATCATATCGGTTGGATGATAAAACTTCTACTGGAGAAATTAAATCGTTTGTTGCACCAAGTACTAAAAGTTCATCCTTTGGAAGAAAAATTGCTTCATAATTCTTCTCTTTTTTTTTGATGATTTTATTTTTGTGTTTTAACATTAAGTGGTCTATCTCTTTATCAATTGTATTATTTTCTATTTTATTCTTCATCAATTTGTGTAGCTCCTGTCCAGTAAAAAATGTCTGAAATGGGTCATGAAGTACATCTCCTAATAATGCTCCTGCGTGTGCTCCTGTTGCATCATACAATGGCGCTTTTTCTCTATTAAAATTGTCAACAATTAATTTTGGTGAAATCCCAGTTGGACTTTTGAACATTCTTTGACCAAGAGTCATCATAATAGCAAACGCTGCCAAAAATAGCATTCCTCCTAAGAAAAAAGCAGTAAACATTAAGTCTGATTTATAATGGCTACGTGCCCACCACGGTGCAATTAATGCTACAATCGCCACTAGGAACAATAAGAAATTATTATTTTTCATTAACTTTTTACCATCAATATGTGATTTACTAACTTCTTCTCTACCTTTTCCAGCAGGGATCTCTTTAATCAATGGTAAATTTTCATCGTGCGGATTATTGTATGAAAGTATATCTTTTAAGTTAGATTTTGGTAAGAGTTCAGTTAAAGCTACTCCTAACATGCTTTTTCCTGTTCCGGGTTCACCAATTAAGAAAACGTGTCTTCGTTGTAAAGCAGCTTTTTTAACTATCTTTACCGCTTCATCCTGACCAATAACTTGATCAACAACTTTTTCAGGTATTTTAATATTTTTAGTGGATTTCATTTAAACATTTTATTTAGAACATCTATCTTTATATAACATTTAAAATGTCTTTTAAAAAGATTGTGGAAGAATTAAAGCTTTTTTGGTTTACCATTCTTATTTAACAGTTTAATATAAATTTCCGCAAATGGCGCTTTTTGGTTAGTTTCAACTTTTCTTTGATTTTCTAAATGTAATAATGGTAAGAAAGTGTAAGCTTTTTCTTGTTTACTTGCTCTTGCAGGAAGAAGTTCGCTAAATGTTAATTCTTTAACATTCTTTTTTGTGGTATAATAAGATATTTTGTGATACAAATCATAAATTGCAGCAACAATATCAATTTTCCTTTTAGGCATTTGGTATTTTACTGGCCGTTGTTTAGCAAGGGTCCTTTTCTTACTTTCCATCGCCCTTTGTAATGCTTGAACTAAATCATGGATTGACACCTTTCTATCTCTTGGTTGAGGGTTTCTGGGAATCAGTTGATATGTTTGTTTTTCTTTCTTCCCACTTATACCATCTTCAATTTCGTCAAATAATTCTTCTTCAGTTAATTCTTCATCCGTTTGGTTGAAAAGCCGGTCTAAATTAGAAATGTCGTTTTCAATTAAATGTGTGGATTTGATTTTTAACAAAATTGCTGCTGCAAGAAGAACTTTCCCAGAAATTCTTAAATCATGTTCCTGTAAATCTTTAACTAATTGAATGTAACGTTTAGTTAAAAGTGAAATGTCAATGTTCCAGGGATTCATCCCTTCCATTTTAACTAAATCGTAAAGGAGGGTTTTCCAGGTAACCTCCTCTTGTTCAATAACCAATTGAAATATTTTTTCGTTCATCCTCTTTTAATATTAATAAATTTGTTTGGTTTATAAGTTTTTGGTATAGGCAGAGTGGTTAATGTTTCGTTCATTACCCTCTCTCGTCCAGGAATTGATTGTAGAATAAGAATAGAAAATGATGGGCCCACCCGGACTCGAACCGGGGATCAATGCCTTTCGTCTCCTTACGGAATGTAAGGGCACTGTCATATGTGGCGAGAGCCACGTCCAGAAATGTTTGAACACATTTCTCGTAGCCACTAGACCATAGGCCCACTAATTTTTTTCTTGGGACTGAACGAGTGTATGCGAGTGAATGTCGCATAATTTATCAAATGGATTTCCATTTGCCATCTCGACCATAGGCCCAACCTTATTTCCAAATAAAACCTTTTCTTTAAAAATGTTTCTCTGAAGATGTACAGATATACATCCTCTTAATAAAAGAAATATTTAAATAGTCTCTTAAATTTATTATGAATAATAACATTTTCAATAAAAAGGTGATAAATAATGGTAAAAACAAAAAAGAAGGTTGTTTCTAAAAAAGTTAAACCTAAAGTTGCTAAAACTAATGTACATTCTATGGCTTCTGAAATATTAGTTAATTTCAAAAAGTTAGGTGCAGAAGTAAGCAAATTTAACAAACTTGTAGAGAAGTATGAAAAGAAAACTGGTAAAGCATTAGTAAAAGCTAAAGATAAAATTAAAATTAAGAAAACTGTTGGGAGGTGTCAATGATGGGATGGTTCACAAGATTCTTTGCAAAAAAAGAAAATGTTGCAGAAATTGGCGAAACTTTGATGAAAGGCCCAGTTAAAAATGTTGAAAGTGCATTTAATGGTGGACAAGCAGCAAGGGAAGCTTTCAAAGATGTTGTTACAAACATCCAAAGTTCTCATGACAGTTTAAAAACAATTAACGATAAATTGGATCATCACGAAAAAGCAGCTCAAGGATTTATTTTAGAAGCTAGGAAAGATATTGAACGTGTAGCTAACCTGAAAAAAGAAGTTGATGCTCGTGTACAATGGGCAGAAGTTTTTCGTGAACTTCAAACAGAGTTAAATGATTCTTCAAAAAACATTAAAATGATTTTTGATGATGAGTTTGGTCAATTTGGTAAACAAATGAATGACTTTACTGCGGAACAAAACATGCTTGCTGAAATTCTTAAGAGCGCTGGAAGAATTTTACATTATACCAAAGATTTAGATTTACAGTTTGAACTGTTAAATGTTGGTATTAGAAATGGAAAATATACTCAGAAATTGTCCTCAGAAACTAATAAGTTTGCTAAAATGAGTAAAATATTACAGGAAGAATTACAAAAACTTATTCCTATTTTTGATGCTATCATTGAAAAAATTAGGACTATCCGTTTTAGAGATATTAGGTATTCTGTACGTTATAGTGCTCGGTTAAGAAATACTGTTAGGCAGAACATGAATGATGTTAAAAGGAAAATTAACCCTATCATGACTATCTTTAAAGAGTATTATAGTGCTGTTGATAGTTCTGAAAAGATGATTCTGGCACATAATAACCAGTTCAAAGGGATAGAAGAAGCATTACAAAAAGATCTTGATAAAGAACGTAAAACTCTTGAAGACCTTCGTGCTAAGTATAAAAGGCTGAAAATGAGATTAGCAAGTCTTAGGGAAAGAATCAAAAGGGCAGTTAACGTAAATTATTAAGTTTTTATTTTATTTTTTTATTTTTTTCTAATTAACTTTATTTTCTGGAAATAAATATACTATCTTGTTTGTATCTTCTTTATGATTCACTTTTTTTTTACATCCGTCATCTAGAAATTGGTGAATTATTCTGTCACGATAAGTATCATTAATGAACCCATCTTTATACATTAAATGGGTAATTTCTTTGAAATCTGAAGATGTAAAGTGTGTGATATCTCCCATTGTATCATTTTCAAAAAAAATGTTTATTGCTTCTTTAGGGGATGTGTTTAGAATAGAACATTGTCTGTACATTTTTGTTAAAATTTCATATGCATCAATATTTTGTAAACTTTCTCTTAATCCATCTCTCTCTTTTACAAGCACATCTTCCAAACAATAAACTGATTTAGATTTTCCTTTCTTTTCAACAAAACTAAAAATATCCTTTTCTGTTGCGATTAGATTTTTATCTTCTTCTGTTAGAGGATATTTCATAAAGAATTCTTCATTTGATTTTTGAATTTTTGCATAACCGCGATTAAAAAACCAAAGGTTCCAACCACTCCATTTCATTGTTCTCAACTCTTTTTCTACTTTTTGAAGATGTTTTAATGTGTCTTTAAAATAAGGGTCTTGGTTAGGATATGGATCTCCCCAGATGTTTTTCACATAAGAAACGATTTCAGTAAGCATGAATTTGTCAGAGATAACAACTTTATAAATCTTGCGGATTATTTGCTACTTTCAAATAGGAACTCTGTTTTTAGTAATATTTATCAATCAAACAGCCTTTGTTCGTTCTCATGGATGTATATGAACCCGCGGAGGACTCATTTTTGTTACAAAAATATGTTGAAGAGCACGCTTTTGGTAGAGTTTTAGATATTGGTACGGGATCAGGGATACAAGCATTAACTGCTGCTGATTGTAAGAATGTTCGTGAAGTTGTTGCTGTAGATATTAATAAACGTGCTATTAAAGAGTTATCTGCAAAAAGAAATAGAAAAGTTCGAGCAATTGAAAGTGACTTATTCTCGCAAGTTAATGATAAATTTAATTTGATTATTTTTAATCCCCCATATCTTCCTCAAGATCTAGGCATAAATGATCCTGCTTTGTATGGTGGTGAGAAAGGCTGGGAAGTTTCTGAAAAGTTTTTTTCTGAAGTGAGTGATTATCTTATTTCTAACGGAAAAATCTTATTTTTATTTTCTTCGTTAACTGATAAAGATAAAATCGAAGAAATGATTTCAGGGAGATTGTTGGATTTTCAAGAATTGGCTACTGAGAAATTGCCACTGTTTGAGACACTTTATGTTTATTTGATTGAAAAAAGTCAATTGTTAATAGATTTAGAACGGAAAAACGTTTTTGGAATTAATTATTTAACTCACGGTAAGAGGGGGAACATTTTTATCGGCCAGCAAGATAAAAGTACACTTGTCAAAACACACTTTGCTAAATCTGAAATTGTTAAAGTTGCAATTAAAGTTAAACGTGCAGAAAGTAAAGCTATTAATAGAATGAGTAATGAAGTCAATTGGTTGAAATTATTAAATAAAAAAAATATTGGTCCTAAATTATTATTTTACGGTGAAGATTACTTTGTTTATGAATATGTTGAAGGTTCGTTTATTTTGGATTGGGTTAAGGGTAAGAGTCGTAAAAAAGTTGTTTTTGTTTTAATAAACGTTCTTAACCAATGTTTTATCATGGACAAAATGGGTGTAAGTAAAGAAGAAATGCACCACCCTTTTAAACATGTTTTAGTTGATAAGTTTAGTGTTCCTATTTTGATTGATTTTGAACGTTGTAGCAGAACAGAGAAACCGAAAAACGTTACTCAATTTATTGAATTTATTTCTCGGGGAGATCTTGGTTTTGATATTGAAATTTTACGGAGTTTAGCTAAAAAGTATAAAAAAGATTTTTTAGAAGAGAGTTTTAATAAAATTGTGTCTTACCTTCAAAGTTGATACCTTGTTTAAGTTCTACTGGCCGCCAATCATCCTGCACAAGCTTTGCTTCTAACCACTTAGCAAGTTCTTCAGGATTTCCTATAGTTGCAGAGAGGCCGATAATTTGCGGTTTAATCAGCTGTTTTAATAATGTGAGAATTATTTCTAACGTTGGTCCTCTGTTAGGGTCATTTAACAAATGAATCTCGTCAACAATCACAGTTTGAATTTCGTTAATCCAAGATATTCTGTGTCTTAATAACGAGTCCAGTTTTTCTGTTGTTAAGATTAGTAAGTCGTAATTTGCTAAGTAGGAAGATTCTGAATCAACGTCTCCTGTTGATTGAATAACTTTATATTTTGTGTCTTTTAGTAGGTTTTGATACTCTTTAAACTTCTCGTTCGCTAACGCTTTTAATGGAACAAGATAAATTGCTTTACCTTTGTTTAATGTATTTGTTATTGCCATTGTCGCAACTAACGTTTTTCCAGAAGCCGTTGGTGCGCAGATTAACAGAGATTCGTTTTTTAGAAGGTTTGCGTTGATAGCTTTCTCTTGTATTGGTGTTAATGTAGGAAATTTGGTATAATGTTCTTTAAAATAGTCTGGTAATGGGAGGTCTTTTATTTGCATAATGTTTTTTAGAGAAGTAGGGGTTTATAAAATTTTTCTAGTTGTCCACAATAAGTTCATTTGTCTTTTGTGTTGTCCACAATATTTTTATGTGCTTCTATGATTTTACTAACTATAAATTGAATAAAGTCTGTGGGGTCTCCATCTCTTGCTTTTTCCAAATAATCGGTATACTTAATTCGCTCTCTAAGATGTATACATATTGGAGGAAATCCATCTGTCATTAACATGAAATTCATTAACAAACGTCCTGTCCTGCCATTTCCATCAATAAATGGATGAATTGCAATAAAAAAGTGATGGATATATCCTGCCAATAGCACTGGGTGAATATTATTATGATTATTAAACCAACGAATTAAATTATTCATTTCTTTTTTTACTTCGGAAGTTTTTGTAGGAATATGTTTTGATCCTCCCATATAAACCTGGATTGATCTATATTTTCCTGCTTGTTCATTAAGTATATTGTGTGTTAAATTGTAATGGATATCTTTAATAAATTTTGTTGATACCTTTTTTTTATATCCTTTCATAAATTCATAAGTTTTCTTTGTGTTTTCAATTTCATGTATCTCTCTTAACTCTTTTCCTTCTGGTGCTATACCATCTTCTAATATATGTGCGGTTTCCTTTAATGTTATTGTAGAACCTTCAATGGCATTTGTATTAAAAGTAAAATTGATTAAATGTTGTTTTTCAATGATTTTATATTCTATGGGTGAAAGTTTTTTGATTATTTGTTTATAACTTTTTTTGATTTTAAGAAGTTCTTTCTCTATTTTTGGGTCTAAACTAATGATCTTTTTTATACTTCTCTTTTCTTCAACTTTTTTTATGAGATTTGGTTTTGCTTGTTCTACCAGTTTGTTTAAATCTATTTTAGAAATTTTTCCTTTTCCGAGCAGTAATCTTATTTTACTAAAACTTTTTCCTTTTCTAATTGTTTGTGTAAGATAGTAAAAATTTTTGTTTTTCTTTTTAATAGTTTCAATGTAAGCCATAATTCATTTTAAGTAGTCCACATTTATAAATTTTTCTAATTTGTTGTCCACACTTGGTTTAGGGTGTTATTTGGGGATTTTTAGTAAGCAACTAACGTTTTTCCAGAAGCTGTTGGTGCGCAGATTAACAAAGATTCTTTTTTTAGAAGGTTAGCGTTGATAGCTTTCTCTTGTATAGGTGTTAGGTTAGGAAATTTATTGTAGAATTGTTTGAAGTACTCTGGTAGTGGAAGGTTTTTTATTTGCATAATGTTTTTAGAATTGAATTGGTTTATAAGATTTTGGGAGTGATTGATTTTTTAAATATTTGTTGTGGTGTTCTATTCTTTAAGAATAATTTAATAATTATTAATTGGTCTGTTGGTTTATTCTCCATATATACACGTACCATATAAACAAATTTGTTCTTCATCCTCACAACAACAAGTTTCCGTAAAAAATTCACTAGGACTACAACACGCCTCTTTCAATGTTATCTTACAATCACCATCATCACAATCAGTGTCTCCATCACCATCATTATCAAAATCATCTTCACAAGAAGTTTCAGGATTCTCACAATCATCTTTGCCATAACAATCAGTATCTGCACAATCGGCACCATCGTTGGCCCCATCATTACTCATTCCATCCGTACAATCTAATTCTTTAGGAAGTAAATTCTCACAGATTGCACCTAATTGTGTTCCGCCATAATCATTTATTATTCCAACAAATTCCCCATCACACTGTGGAAGTTGGCAAGTGTACCAATAACAATCTATTGTTTGACAATCAGTATCTGCACCATCTGTTTTACCATTGTTATCATTGTCATAACCGTCATCACAATCAACTTCTTTAGCAATTCCATTTTCACATATAACTGTGGAACTCATTGCTAACTTTAATACACAATCTTGATCTGCACAATCAATGGATCCATCATCATCGTTATCTTTTCCATCAATGCAAGCTTCTTCTTTTAGTACGTTACTTATACATTTTGAACCCATCAAATTACCACTGAAAACTACCCCCTCGCAAATCTCTTTTGTCTCACAATCATTTTTAGTTATACATTCTTGATTAAGGCAATTTTGAGTATCAATACATCCTTCATCATAACAATCAGTGTCTCCATCACAATCATTATCATATCCATCATCACAAGTTGAGGAGGGAGTTCCTTCATTATTTGAGACCGGGCAAGCTGAATCATCACAATCTATATCTCCATTATTGTCATCATCAACGCCATTAGCACAGATTTCTGTTGCTGTACTTAAACTAACACTACAAGCGAAATTTGTTCCTGAAGAACAAGGGTTGTTGTTATCACAACTATAAGGTGTGATATAACCTAATTCAGTATTGTAATAAGTTTCACTAGGGTTACAACAAGAGGATCCTAATATTGGGTCTGGCGGACTAAGTGGTCCTCCTAGACATAATTTTTGATTATTTTTGATTTGACAAGTAGATTCCATACAGGGGAATTGATCAATTCCAGGGAGATAACATATTGCACCAACTTCACAATCAGGATCTTCACAACCTTCTACACCATTACCATCTTCATCTCCAGGGGAGGCACAATCTTCTTCTCCATTTCCTGCTGGTGCTTCTACCTCTTCTCCTGAACTAACTTTAACATCCGGAACTTCTGCAATAACTCTACTTATATCTGTACATACTGCAGAAACTTTACCTTGAATTTTATCTGAACACCTCTTTAACATTGCTCCTTCGTAAGCGAATAAACATGTACTTTTTTCCATCCCACAGATTATGTTTCCTTTAGTTTTTCCTTGTACCAGTATGGGATTGGCTTCAGTGATTTTACCCTGTAAACTGTTGATTGTAGCTTTGTTAGTCAGACTAATAACTCCAACATTGTTTGGAACAACTGATGCGTAAGCCTTTCCCGTTACTGTGAAATAGTTTGAAAATAAGATTAAAATGCAGATAGCTGAAACTACCATAACAGCGATAACCATTGTATCGTCCAATTTATGTTTTGGTTGTTTCTTTTTAGCCATTTTTTATTGACATACTGCT
>Ga0233437_1002222_pt1 | contig 30512 bp, 25 predicted proteins | sample SI_122_August201_FD_182714 | JGI IMG/M metagenome (GOLD analysis project Ga0233437, IMG submission 182714) | Seawater microbial communities from Saanich Inlet, British Columbia, Canada - SI_122_August2016_200_MG | ecosystem: Environmental > Aquatic > Marine > Inlet | place: Canada: British... | reverse complement strand
TTCGTAAGAATAGAGCTGTCATCGGGGCGAAGCGCGGTTGCCTGCTCAAATCGTTGCACAGCCTGCAATAGGGCTCCTTGTCGAAGCGCAAGATCACCTGAAGAAATATACGCCAACAGATATTCAGGAGAATCCTCAATGATTTCCTTGAACAGAGCTTCGGCATTCACGACATCACCGCGGTCAGCATACAACTCACCCAGAATGTATCGAGCTTCAGTGCTGTCCGGATCTAGCGTTAGCACGCGATTGACAAACGCATCATCGGCATCCACAGCCTCTTCGCTCAGTGCATTGAGATAGTGCTCCAATGCCTTTTGCTCATTCTGTTGCCCTTGAGCACGCAGGACCTCAATCTGGGCGAGATCCTCTTCAGTAGGCTCTTCCAAGTCTTCCAAAGGCGCTCGCTCACCCGCCAATTCAAGAGCGCGCTTCTCGTATGAGCGGCCAACGTAGTATTCCAAGTAAGGGTCAGTGATCTCGTCCTCAACCAAGAGGCGTTCGTATTCCACGATTGCTGCATCCAGATCCTCTTCCTGCATCAGATGCACATTCACAAGTCGATTGATAATCTCGACATCAGCCGCTTCGCGGGTTTCGAAATACCAGTTCGTGAAAACTTCATCTTCTTGCGCAGCAATATAGGCATCGCGCAGCTCGTCCTTGATGTCATCCACTGTGGGCGTCGACGCCGCTTCACGGTCCGTCAACTTGATGATGTGATAACCATACGATGAGAGAACCGGCTCGCTGATTGCGCCAATTCCTAGTGCAAACGCTGCCTCTTCAAACTCTGGGACCATCTGGCCACGTTCAAACCAGCTCAGATCTCCACCTTGGTCTTTGGTTCCCGTATCTGCTGAATGCTCGCTAGCTAGTGCTGCAAAATCGGCTCCGGCGAGAAGCTGCTGGTAGAGGTCCTGTGCGGCGACCTCGTCGGGAACGAGGATATGCGATGCGCGAATGCGTTCCGCTTTGTCATACTGCGAGATGTTGGCTTCCAGATACTCCGCCAGCTGATCGTCAGAAGGAACGATCACACCAACAATCTGCTCTCGCAGATAGCCATCCCGCAGCAGCCGTTCTGCTTCAGTTCGAACAGAAGCCTTAAACGAACTCAAAGTCCGTCCTTGTTGGAGCAGAACTGTCTCCAACTGGTCTTCTGTTAGAGAATTGGAGGAGAGGACTTCGTTGTACTGAGCGGCGTAGGCCTCATCAATTTCATCCTTGGAAACTCGGATTTTGAGTTCGTCAGCGGCTTCAGCGAGTAGCACCTCTTGAATCAGTCGCTGCAGGCTCTGCGCTCGGATATCGAGCACGAACAGGGCACCTTTCGCGCCAGCAACCAAATCGTTGGTCGGCTGCCCGATCTGCTCGTAGTACGAGATGTACTGGTTCATGAGAGTCTGAGCTGCTACAGCAGCAGATTCATTCAGTATGGGCGTTCCGTTGACGACTGCAATGTTCGCCTCAGTCGGATCCTCACCGCTCGATGACGGATCGAAGACACCCGCTTGGTTCAGTGAGACAAGGGCAACTCCGCCCACAAAGAACGAAATGACGACGACCCAGATAATTACCTTTTGATACCGTTTAAAGAAACCGGACATTGCAGTTGTCACTCCTTAATTCCTCATTGGCTTGCCGCGTGATGGTACAAACCCGCGGACGACCGTACAACTTCCTCTTCACAGCCTACAATTCCGCTGCCTGCTCGCTGATGACTTCGATCTCCACATCACTCCGCTCGCGCACCTCTTTGGCATTGGCGCCCGCAGTGGCACTTGGATCGGAATGGGATGGAACCCTCAGCATAGTCAGCTTCTGCTCCTCAACACTTCCATGGCTATTTCGCGTTCTCCGTGTAGTGTGTCTGCCGGATAACGTTCACCTTGATCTCACCTGGGTAGTTCATCTCTTCTTCAATGGCGCGTGCAATGTCGTATGCCAGTTTGGCAGAGACATCATCATTCGCACGCTCTGGATGAACCATCACGCGAACTTCGCGTCCAGCTTGGAGAGCGAACGCCTCCTGCACAGCAGGGAACGATCGGCAAAGCTCTTCAAGATCATGCAATCGCTGAATATAGCGTTCATACGTTTCCTGTCGCGCGCCGGGTCTGGCAGCAGACAACGTGTCCGCAGCCTGAATAATAACATCAATAACGCCCGTGGGCTCGACATCTTCATGGTGTGCGGCAATCGCCTGAATGACTTCTTTCGACTCGCCATATCGTCGCGCCAAGTCAGCACTGATGACGGCATGCGGACCATCGACTTCGTGATCCACGGCTTTGCCGATGTCATGCAACAAACCCGCCCGCTTGGCTGTGATAGCATCAATCCCCAACTCTTCAGCCAGTGTCTTGGCGATACCACTCACTTCAACAGAATGCGTCAGCTGATTCTGCCCGTAGCTGGTACGGTAGCGCAAGCGTCCAAGGAGCGTCGACAACTCTGGGTGAAGATCAATACCCAAATCGAAGGCAACCTTTCGCCCCTCTTCCTTGACCCGTTCCGCGAGTCGAGATTGAGCTCGCTGTACCTTTTCCTCAATCTGTGCTGGGTGAATACGTCCATCCTCAATCAAGCGATTAAGTGCCATCCGGGCGACTTCGCGACGAAGAGGATGGAAACACGACAACACCACCATCTCCGGCGTATCATCGACCAGCAATTCAACGCCAGTCAACGCCTCGAAGGTCTTGATATTACGTCCTTCGCGACCAATGATTCGTCCCTTGAATTCCTCAGAGGGCAGGGGAACCGAACTAACCGTGTTCTCTTCTACATACTCAGAAGCGTAGCGCTGAACGGCCGTAGCCAAGATGCGAGCTGCTCGTTGCTCAGCCTCATCCTTGGTTCGCCGCTCGACTTCTTCAATCTTGCGGGAGAAGAATCGCTGAGACTCGCTTTCGACAGTCTTCAGTAGCTGATCTTGCGCTTCTTTGCGCGTCCAACCAGCAACGCGTTCAAGCTGCGCCTTGCCCTCTTCCAACAGGCGAGTTCCCTCATCCTTGAGCTTGGCAAGCGTTTCTTCATCTTCTCTAAGGGAGTCTTCGATTTTTTCAAGATAAGCCGATTTCTGGCCCAGGCGATCTTCTCTTCGCAAGATCCGCTCTTCCGAGCGCGTAATCTCTTCTTCGCGCCGCTTGGCGCGTTCCTCCTGCTCTACTCGAAGCGCCTGAACCTCTTGCTGGCCTTCTAGGAGTGTCTGTTTCTTGATTTGCTCAGCTTCTTCCTGCGCGATGGCGAGGAGATCGCCCTCTTTCCGTTTGCGCGGAATGACACCCAGCATGAAACCTATCGCGATAGCCGCGAGAAGACTCATGCCAAAGCCTATATATAGAGTAGGATTCACGTCGTCACACCCCTTCGTTCCACTCGACTTTTTGCATTATACCCGCTTCCCACCCTCAACCTTGAGTGCTGCCGGTAGGAACAAAAGACTAAACAGAAGAGCAAAGCCAATTCCGAGCAACGCTGAAGCACCCAGCATTCTTAACCCCGGTGTCTGAGCCAGCAGTAGACTGGCAAATACAAGCATCGTCGTCAGAGAAGTAACAATCACCGAGATGGCTGTCGCTCCTACACCACGCTCGATGGAACCTTCAGGCCGGAGTTCCTTCTCTTCCATGGTTCGATGGATGATATGAATACCATTGTCCACTCCAATTCCAATCAGTAACGGCGAGATGGTGATACTAAGGAAGTTGAAATCCATGTCCATCAGCCGCATCCCACCGAGCATCCAGATATAACCCAACACCAGCGGAGCTGTCGCAAGGAGGGCTCGCATCCATCCGCGCAAGCTGCCCCACACGATAATAATGATCACAAGGATCGCAATTCCCGTAGACAGATAGAAGTCTCGCTTCATATACCCCTCCAGTTGCTGGACGACGAGGGGCATTCCGAAGTAGTCATCAGAGAATGAGGCCGCGAACTGATTGAAGCGATCCATGTTATCGCCATCGAAAATCTCACGACTCACTCGAGCTTGGATGACAAACCGACCGTCTGAAGTCAGTTGAAGTGAACGAAGTGCTTCTGGCTGAGTGAACAGCACATCACGCAGCAAATCCTCTACAGGAGGCAGATCCCGCACTTGATCCAGATTAGAGTCGAGGGCGGCCAAAGCCGCTCGCAAGGCTTCCAAATTGAGCGAAGCCCCGTCAACATCCAACCCTCCAACGAGCTCTTGGACGTCACGCAACTGACGTATGACTTCGCTCCCTTGAACACTCAAGCCCACTTCACCATTGGCAGAAGCTGCGAATTGAAGGAAGGAGAACTGAGCTAGGACCGTTCGGATATGTGCCAAAGTATCTGCCTGCCCGTCAAGACTGGCTCCAAGAATGTCCAGTTGCTGAATATAGGCAGCTATATCGAGGGAGCTCAGCATTTCTTGTTGCTCTGTAAGATTGACTGGCAAGAGATCCAAGGGGGACTCGACGCCCTCAACGATGGGCGGCAATCCAAATTCCGTCCACTGCAGATCGTAGTCCATCAGCGTTTCGACAATGGTACGGAGGTCTTCTCCCGACGAAGCATAGAAGGTAAAAACACTTCCGACGCCCGCGGCGTTGTTGGCGAAGTTTGCTTGCACAATCTCGGCCACTTCCTGTGACTCGACCCGAGGAATCAAGTCCGTACTCGAGAATTTGAAAGATGTACGAGCAGCTTGGAACGTAACAAAGAACGTAAGGATCAGGATAATGACGAAGAACGTACGCGCACGCCCTGTGATCAGCTGAAAGAATCCGGAGAGCCGCGGTGCAAGACTCACCATGCCTTCCTTTCTGCGGATCTTGAACAAGTAATGCGACAGTGTAATCAGTGCTGGCACCAGAAATAGCGTGGCGAGGAAGGCGACCATAACGCCAACACTCGTAATGGCACCCATTTCAAAAAGAGCGCGGGATCGTGCTGAGAGCAATCCCACGAACACAAGCGATGTCGTAACTGCGGCGTAAAGCGACGCCTTCCCTTTGCTAATAATCGCCGTATGTAGTGCACGATTCAGCGATCGTCCTTTGTTCCGCTCTTCGGCGTATCGCGAGATAATGTGAACCGCATAATCTATACCTAGTCCAAGAACAAGAGCGGGGAGGAACGTCGTCACTAGATTAAAACCATCGACCGCGAACTTTGCCCAGGCCATCGTAAGGACGACGCTGACTAGCAGTGGAATCACAGCAATGAGACTGTAGAAGAAGGATCCAAAGGCAAGAAGAAAGATAACGAATACGCCAATGGATGAGATAATCGTCGCTCGAAGCATATCCTGGTTGACTGCTGCCGTAGTCGCTGTGTTAAACGAATAAGTCCCTGTCTGCCGGACAAGCAGGCCAAGGTCCTCAATGCCAGATGCACCAATACTGGTCTCCACGATTTCAGTGATGGTTGTCGAGTACTCAACGCCCCGTTGTGAAGGGTGGCGAGGCTGCGCAACCATGAACAACATCATGTGATCGTCAGAGACAATGGGTTTGGGAACGCGGAACTCTGCTGTTGAATCAGGCATGAAAATTCTGCTTAGATCGTTGACAGCTCCGGTTACCGTCGGCAACCCGCCCAATCCACCCAGCGTTTGTAGGACACCCTCATTGAGCGAGATGATGAGACCTAGCTGGTCCTCAAGAGACTGACCACCCAGTGTGCTATTACCTAGAGAGAGATCACCTAACAGTAGGGCCTGATTGAATTGGACAGAGATGAGCTCGTAGAACTGATCAAGGCTGCCAATACTCGCGTACTCCGACCCCACCTTATCTTCAGTGAAAAGGCCGAACGCACCACCACCAATGGCACCACGCGCCAACTCAACACTGTTCTCGATGCGTTGGAGTTCCTCTTCTTTCAGACTGAAAAGCAGGACGTATTGATCGGGGATGCTCTCTGATATCTGCTGTGTGTAGACTACCTCAGTAAATTCTTCGTTCTCACTTAGGATAGCCGCCAGCGCCTCTGCCCCTTGGACAAGACGTGCACTACGTTCCTCGTACACGCTCTGCACATGGAGGTCATCCTCTTCATCGACAATCTGAGGGATCTCGCCAATGAGCTCCAAAAGAATGCCAACAGCATCTCCAGAGTACTTCTCGTTTTCGCGATACTCATCAATGATGGGGTCGTTCACTGGCATGAGATCCAAGAACGCCCCTCGGAAGGGGCTATCAAGGGAATAGTAGACGCCAAGACCCGTTATCAGCGCCCATATAATGAGGACCCACCAGGCGTGATACCGGCCCATGCGAAAGACGCCTTCAAGCAGCCGCTCGATCATTGATTTCATCGGCAAGAATGAAGCCTGCTCACGCTTCTTCCTCTTGCTCTTCTTCAGGGCTTGAGACTTTCACGTCATATCCAACCAGCTTGGCAGACAATCGAACATTCTGTCCACCCTTCCCAATGGCCAACGAAAGCTCATCGTTGGGCACGATAACCTTGGCAGACCGATTCTCTTCGTCCAATTCGACGGAGATCACGGATGCCGGCTCCAAGCCGTTCTTTAGAAGCTGTGCTGTATCTTCGCTCCAGCGGATGAGGTCGATTTTCTCACCCGACAATTCTCTGGTGACTACGCGTACACGTGCACCACCAGCACCAACGCAAGTACCAATTGGATCGACATTCCGATCGAGGGATTCGACAGCGACCTTACTGCGACGGCCCGCTTCCCGGGCAATTTGCCGAATGATCAGGATGCCTTCCTCAATCTCAGGCACTTCCAAACGGAGCAACTGCTCAACAAACTTTGGCGCAGCACGCGACAGAAGAATGCGCGGATCGCCCTGAGTCTCCTCGACGGAAACCAGGTAGCTACGCAAACGCTGTCCTGCATGATACCGCTCGCCAGGAATACGCTCAGACTCAGGAAGAATGGCTTCGGCTTCACCCAGATTGACCCAAACATCCTTGCCTTCGAATCGATGGATAGAGCCACTAATGATCTCGCCAACCCGATTCACATATAGGTTGTAGATGATCTCTCTCCGACGTTGAACAATCTCTTGTCGGATGGTCTCTTCTGCCTTCTTGGTCGCAATGCGCCCAAATTTGGCGAGTTCAATTCGATCACCATTGATCTGGATGTCCCCGGAATGGGTGTCGATTTCTACTTCGATCTCGTCTTGTTCGCCATGCTCTTCCTCATAGGCGACAGCAAGGCCTTTTCGAATGGCATCGTAGAGATCCTCTCTCGGGATCCCCTTCTCTTTGGCCATCTCTTCGAGTGCTTCGATAAACTCAATGTTCATCTTCGCTCCATCCCCAGACTCTCTCTCATCATCGCACGAGAGAAGTCATGATCTTTGCAACCAATCTGCGCTTCCAATACCCTTATAGAAAATAGTGTCGCCATCGATAGCGACACAACGTCTTTCCCATTCGACCGCGAGTTGCGTATTATACGTCGATTCCAAACATCTGACAAACTGCGAGAACTGGAGCAACTGATGATTGAATACCTAATTGAAGCAGAGTCTGAGCAGATTGGTCGACGAATTGATCAATTCCTCGCAGGCGCACACCCTGAGATCTCGCGGACTGAAATTCAACAGGAAATTCGGGCTGGCAACGTCATGATTTCCGGGAAGCCTGTTGAGCGTCCCTCTCATCGACTTCGTCTAGGAGACTGTGTCCAGTGGGAAATCCCCAACAAGCCGATCCTTACGCCAAATGCCATTCCATTGGATATTCTGTTCGAAGATCCATTCATGGTTGTCATCAACAAGGCCTCAGGAGTTGTCATACATCCCGGCGCAGGAACCATAGAAACAACGCTGGTTGAGGGGCTGTTGGTTGATCGCAAGCTGCCAGTCACCGACGATCCAGCCCGTCCTGGTGTTGTCCATCGGCTGGACATGGAAACTAGCGGCGTCATCGTCTTTGCCAAGACGCTAAACGCGCTTGAAGCCCTCAAAGAGCAATTTGCAGATCGCACCACCAAGAAGCACTACATCGCCGTCGTTGATGGCACCTTTGGCGAATCGGAAGGTCACGTTGATGCGCCTATTGGGCGAAACCCAGCCATGCCGCAACGTATGAGCATTCAGAGTGGCGGACGCCAAGCACAGACAGATTTTAGTGTGCTTTCAGATCTGGGAGGCACCAGCCTGCTGTGGGTACGTCCTCGCACAGGACGAACACACCAGATCCGAGTTCATCTTCGCTATACCGGCCATTCCGTAGTAGGTGACGAAAAATACGGCGGGTCAGATGCTGAACGACTTATGCTCCATGCGTGGCGACTGGTTATTCGTCATCCAATGCATGGCGAAGCAATGGAGTTCCGAGCGCCAGTTCCCGAGAGTTTCCCCGAATTCGATTACGACACGTTAGACTGAATGCGAATCGCTCCGCGCAAGTAGTCGGCAGTCGCAATGAAGGTCAGAGCAATAGCGATGTAAAGTATGACCATCCCTCCCTGCCATTGAGCAATCAGGAATGACAAGGCGATAAACGATACAAACGACGCCAGCTTGCCAACAATGCGAGCTGACTGCACAGCCTGTTTCCCGAAGCGCAACGCAAGCGCCCCTAGTCCCAATGCCACTTGTGGCGCCAGGAACAACACAAAAGGAAGAATCGGAAGCTCTTTCATCACAAGCAGTGAGCAGAACAAGGACACATAGAGCGCTTTGTCTGCGGCTGGATCGAGAACCTTCCCCCACGTGGTGATTTCGTTTCGCGACCGCGCGACCATGCCATCAACAACATCGCCAGCACAGGCAATGGCAAACAAGACGAGCGCCACCGTGCGATATCCCGTCAGAAGACAGTAAACGGTCGGAGCAATGAGCAGAGCTCGAGCAATTGTGATTTTGTTCGCCAAGGACATGAGACCATGATACTGCACGAACCCTCGACCTCAAACTGCACCGCGATTTCTCTGAATTGCTGCGCACAATGCATGTCTCAACTCGTGGATTCACCAGGATGCCGACGCTACCCTGAGAGCAGTCGCTGCCTCATCATTTCCTTAAATATGCTGTGACTGAGTGAAGAGCAACAAGCCCGTCGTGGATTCACTCAACACTGAACACCGAGCTATTCTGAGAGAAACGTGTTTCTCGAAGAACAGCCCCAGCCCGTGGATTCACCAAACACCGAAAACAGAGCTATTCAGAGAGGAACGCATTCCTCGAAGAACAGCCCCAGCCCGTGGACTTGCCAAATAGAGCTATTCCGAGAGAAGTCATTCCACAAGTTCTTCCGGAAAGTGCTTGATTTCTCGAAGAACAACGAGCCCGTCGTGGATTCACTGCAAGCGACGATATTCTGAGAGGAACGAGTTCCTGGAAGAACAGCGGGGGAGCCCCTCGTGGATTCGCCACGAGGGGCCCGCTATAATCCGCAACGTTAGGCAACTAAAGGGGGAACAGAACATGAAAAAACGCGTCGTCATCATGGGAGCCGCAGGGCGAGACTTCCACAATTTCAACACGTATTTCAGAGAAGATGACAGTTATGATGTGATCGCATTCACAGCCACACAGATTCCGGACATCGAAGGCAGGATGTATCCCCCTGAATTAGCGGGAAGCCTCTATCCAGCAGGAATCCCGATCTTTGCTGAAGACGAACTTGTCTCCATTATTCAAGAGAAGAACATCGATATCGTCGTGTTCGCCTACTCCGACGTATCGCATCAGTATGTGATGGAACGTTCAGCCATCGTCAATGCAGCAGGCGCCAACTTCATGTTGCTCGGACCACATTCAACCATGGTCAAGTCAACCAAACCCTTGATCTCAATCACTGCCGTCCGTACAGGCGCTGGCAAAAGCCAGACCACGCGGCGCGTGTCCGAAATCTTGAAGTCTCAGGGCAAGAAACTGGCTGTCATTCGCCACCCCATGCCTTACGGAGATCTCGTCAAGCAGGAAGTCCAGCGCTACGAGACATTTGAGGATCTCGATCTTCACGAGTGCACCATTGAAGAACGTGAAGAATACGAGCCACATATCGCCGCTGGCACGATTGTTTATGCTGGCGTTGACTATGAAAAGATTCTGCGTCAGGCCGAGCAAGAAGCCGACGTCGTCATCTGGGATGGCGGCAACAACGACTTCTCGTTCTACGAAGCCGACCTTTCCATCGTCGTCGTTGACCCACATCGCGCCGGTCATGAGCTGTTGTACTATCCCAGTGGTGTGAACGTACGAATGGCCGATGTCATCATCATCAACAAGGTGGACACAGCATCGCTGGAAGACATTCACTTCGTGCGCGAGAACGTGCATGGGATGAACCCGACAGCCACCATTATCGAAGCCGCGTCACCCATTCAGGTTGACGATCCATCCATCGTTCGTGGAAAGCGCGTTCTCGTCATTGAAGACGGCCCGACGCTCACGCATGGCGGCATGGAATACGGCGCAGGCGTCATTGCAGCCAATCGTTTGGGTGCGGCAACACTTGTCGATCCGCGACCCTATACCGTGGATTCGATCTCGGCGACATATCGCAAGTATCCCAAGATTGGGCGATTGCTACCGGCAATGGGGTATGGAGATCAGCAGATCAAGGATCTTCAGGAAACCGTCAACCGTGTTGAGTGCGACGCCATCGTCATCGGTACGCCGATTGACCTGAGCCGCCTGTTGACATTCCCAGTCCCCAGCACACGCGTTCGTTACGAACTGCAGGAAATCGGCTTGCCGAACCTGGAAACCGTAATGAAGAGACGCTTGGGAGACAAGCTGTAGACAGGATTTGGACTAGCAAACGAAGACCTCGCTTCATTCTTGGAGCGAGGTCTTTTTTTGTTGACAGAGGATAAACTAGGCTGCGTTTCGAACGGTAAACATCAGGCCGAGCAAGGCACCAAAAACACAGCCGATGAGCAGGCCGTAGAGAATGTCTTGGAAGAAGTAACCTGCCACCAAACCTACGGCAGCGCCCATGGGGATGAGCCGGATAAGGTGCTTCCAGCGGGAGTTAAGCAGTTTCATCGACATTCGACTGCTCACCTTCCTCACCAATGACCTTCAGGAATGCATTCACAACATCAGGATCGAAATGCGTCCCGGCGCTCCGCCTCAGCTCTTCGATCGCTTTGCGTTGAGCTTGGGCTTTGTGATAGGGACGAACAGATGTCATCGCATCATAGGCATCCACCACTGCGACGATTCGAGCACCAATCGGTATCTCCTCCCCAACTAAGCCTTGAGGGTAACCAGTGCCGTCAATGTGCTCGTGGTGTCCACGAACGATTTCAGCTGCGCCGCAAAGGAAATCTTTCTCCAGCAGAATCTCAGCGCCGTAATCAGTGTGCCGTTTCATTTCATTCCACTCGGCAGCCGTGAGTTCGTCCTCCTTCTTGAGGATCTCGGTAGGTAGTTTGACTTTGCCAACATCATGGAGACTGGCACCATATGAGATGTCTATCATTTGCTTGCCCGCCAGCCCAAGCCGCTCCCCAACCAGCACAGCCCAGCGCCCAATTCGATTGCAGTGACCCTGCATTGCCGCATCTTTCTCTTCCACTGAGCGAGCCATCGCGGCGATGTCTACTACACCGTCACACGCCAGATCAAATCCAGGAACGGATGAGAAGAGAAGCAGTTCCACAGCCTCATCTACGCGACAGTACACCTTCTCGAGCAATCCATTGTGGTAGATATAGTCTCCCTGCTTCAACACTTCAGGAGATTGCTCAACAACTTCATTCGAGGCGCTCTCAATCGATAGCGATCCACCTAGGATGTAGATGAATTCGAAGCCTGTCCATTCATTAGAAGCATATAGATAGAAGTGCCGGCCAGCCTCAATCGTTTGTCGAGAAACCTCAGCTGCCCCACTCATGGCAAGTAACTCCAGGCAGGTTGATTGCTTCGCAACACGATTCACGACCTCATCGTGGCGACAAATAGATAGCCCACGGCTCAATTCCCATCACACTCCTCTGGACACAAGCCAGTGCTTGCGAGCTTGTCGCTCACAAACAGCTTGATTGGAGCAAGAACTGTACGCGACTCTTCCTCACAAATACAACTCAGTTGTGTGAGATCATAGACAGTATGAATCAGCAGATCCGCGTTGATTGGCAACAGGAAGAAATCGCACGTATTCGATGAAGATCAGTCACAACTAGGCTGCGTTTCGAACGGCAAACATCAGGCCGAGCAAGGCACCGAAGACGCAGCCGATGAGCAAGCCATACAGAATGTCTTCGAAGAAGTAACCTGCGACCAGACCTACGACAGCACCCATGGGGATGAGGCGAATCACGTGTTTCCAGCGGGAACCAAGGAGTCTATTCAGCACATTCACTCGCGTCTTTATCGTCTACATTACCGACCACTTGCAGAAAAGCACGAACAACTCTTGGGTCAAACTGCGCCCCTGCGTGCTTCTCCAATTCGCCAAGCGCTTCCTCTTTGGCAAGAGCCTTCTTGTAGGGACGGGCAGAAACGATAGCATCGTAGGTATCCACTACACGAATGATGCGTGCCTCAATGGGGATGTCTCCCTTGGATAGCCCATCCGGGTAGCCACTTCCATCGTAGTCCTCGTGATGGGAAGTCACGATACGCGCAACAGGAGCCAAGAATTCTTGGTCAGCTAGCATCTCTCCACCATAGATCGTATGCCGACGCATCTCGATTTGTTCAACGTCAGTAAGGGGGCCGTTCTTGTTAAGAATCTTGTCTGGCACCTTCACCTTCCCGATATCGTGCAAGTAGGCTGCGTAGGAAAGATCTACCAACCGCTGTCCGGAAAGGCCCAAGCGTTCCCCCGTTGCGATAGCAAGACGTTCCAGTCGATTGCAGTGTCCTTCCGTAGAATCATCCTTCTCCTCGACTGAGCGCGCCAATGTAAGCTTTCCCTGGATCTCATCGCGAACAAGATGATAGCTCGGAGGAGAAGAAACCATGAGCAACTCGACGTCCGTGTTCACTCGAAAGAAGGCCCGTTCAGCCAACCCCTGGTGATGGAGATAGTCGCCGGGATTAAGATCGAGCTTCCGCTCCCCTGATTCCAACGTGACATTGCCAGTTAGTATGTAGATGAGCTCAAATCCAACCCAATCTTCAGCAGCGTCAAGGAAGAAGTGCTTCCCGGATGAAATCCAATGACGCGTGACCTCAAGCGAGCCATACTGCACGAGTTGCTCAAGCTTGGTGTCTCGCTTCCCGACGATGCTCGTTTCGGCTCCGCCCTGCACAACAGAGAGTTCCTCAATCTCGAAGCAACCGCCTGTCAGCAGATAGTAGAATGTCCAATGCTTCATGATGCCCCGTTTGTCGCGTGATAGTACCCAGACTGTACTCGATTCAGTTTGGGTTTCCAGATCCTTCCAGCTCGATTGTGCCTGAGCACGAACGAAAGTAGCCTCAGAATACCATCCACATCCAATCCTGCGCTTATGGCAAAGCAAAAGCGGCAGGACGATGCCTGCCGCCTACTACTAGCTAGCTATGTATTTGACTAGCTCCCGCCGCCAACGTGAATTGGCGAGAGCAGAATCATTGCCGGTTCTTCGAAAGCCTTCCCACGCAAGCCATATGCTTTGGCGTGTGCAGGAACCTTGCTAAGGGCCGTTGTGTACGAGCCTCCACCAACGTGGATCGGAGAGAGCGTGGCGGAAGCCGTGAATGATCCCCCACCGACGTGAATCGGGTCGGCAAGAACTGAGACCGTACCAGCAACCAGAAGAGCGAGAACTGCGATCAGGACGAATAATCGTTTCATTAGTGACCTCCCTGTATCGTACAACAACTCATACCGTCGAGTGCCTACATGATTCGATTGTGCCTCACCCGGGGAGAGTTCAGACATCTGCCTTGAACCGGTTTCCAAACGCATATCAAGAATGAGCGTAATGAACCCCTATTCAATGCTAGAGAGAAACCGGATAATCGATGGGCGGAGTATCTAGAGTTCTGTCAGTCCCCTGACAGCAAATCCTGCAAGGGCCGCAATAATGACAGCAATGCCGCTGACAATGAGCACAGTCGGCGTAGATACGTACATGAGGATACCGCCGATGAGCCCTAGAGAAATGGGTTGAAGACCATCGCACACTGCAAATTGGGCAGCGAAAACTCTGCCCTGTAGCTCATTGGGAACTCGAGATTGGAAGATGACGGATTCAAGCACGTTGATGACCGCCACAAAGACACCCACTACGGCAAGGACAACCAGTGCAAATGCTAAACTGGTGGACATCGCAAACAGCGTGAGAAGAACACCCGTAGCCAGAAGCCCCAAGAGTATCCACAAGCCCTGTCTACGGAACTTCTTGAGAAAGGCTGTCAGAAATCCTCCGAGAAGGACACCGACGGATATGGCTGCATTTAGCGCACCAAATCCTTCTGAGCCGGTCTGGAAAACATTCTTGGACATCAACGAAAACAACACGCCCATGGGCGCGAGCAAGAAGTTAATCAGCGCAAACAACAGAACGAGATACAACAAGCTCTTGCGACTGAAGAGGAATCTGAAGCCACTGGCTGTATCCTGAAGGATGATTCTCCAGTTCTCCACTTGTCCTGTCTTCGGGGAAGCGATCGATACCAACAGCAACGATGCCCCGGCGACTGCGAACGTGAAGGCATCCAACCACAATGTGGGCGCAACGCCAATGAATCCAACAAGGACGCCACCCAGTGAAAGTCCGACAATGCCGCAGAGCCCACGGCTAATTTGGTACATGGAATTCGCTTTGGTCAATTGCTCTTCAGGCACAAGATTGGGGATCGACGATTGAAGAGCTGGGCGATGAAAAGCCAAAGCGGTTGCACTCGCCGCCGCGAACAAATAGGCCTGCCAAACCTGAAGCATGTCTGTGAACAACAGATACGCTGCTGAAGCAAAGATTAGAGCATTGATTAAATCCGCCCAAAGCATCACCTTGCGGCGGTCCATACGATCCACATAGGCCCCGGCAATCGGACCAAGAATCAGGCTAGGCAACGCGGCTGCAATACCCATCATCGCTGTAGCCGCTGGCGAGTTTGTTTTATCTAGAACCCACCAGATCCATGCAATGTAGGACACACGCGACCCGAACATGGAGATACTTTGTCCGGCCCACGTAATCAGAAAATCACGATTTCGCCACAGCGACTTGCTTTGCGTCATCATCGATAAGCCATAGTATATTACAGTCTGATACGTATTCAAACCCATTCTCCGCGAATGTGCTGCTCCATCGGAGCACCTCACACATCAAGCTAGACGTCGCACGCAACACCTGCTCGAAAAGGTGATCAGTTGCCCGTTGTGTCGTCGTAGTACGGTCGTTACAATTCGCGCGAGACACTAGAGACTATCAAGATTTCCCTACCATAGAGGAGGACTAAGGAATGTCCGGAAGAGTGCAACACATGAAATCGATCGACGGGAATACAGCCGCAGCCCACGTCGCGTACGCATTCAGCGATGTCGCCGCCATATACCCGATCACCCCAAGCTCATCCATGGGTGAAGTTGCCGATGTTTGGGCGGCGCACGGGATGAAGAACCTGTTCGGCCAACCGCTACAGGTTACAGAAATGCAGTCAGAAGCCGGTGCTGCCGGTGCAGTCCACGGTTCGCTAGCAGCTGGCGCCCTAACAACGACGTTCACTGCGTCACAGGGTCTGTTGCTGATGATCCCCAATATGTACAAGATCGCTGGCGAATTGCTCCCCGCCGTGTTCCATGTTTCGGCTCGTGCACTCGCTTCGCATGCCTTGTCCATTTACGGCGATCACTCCGACGTCATGGCCACACGCCAGACAGGTTTCGCGCTGCTGGCTTCTGCTTCCGTACAGGAAGCCGTTGACCTGGGCATGGTCGCCCACGTCGCCGCACTGAAGTCCAAAGTTCCGTTTATCCATTTCTTCGACGGATTCCGAACCTCTCACGAAGTCGCCAAAGTCGATCTTGTCCCGCACGAAGCGATGAAAGACATCATGCCGTGGGATGCAGTCGCCAATTTCCGCAAGAGGGCCATGAATCCTGAGCATCCGCATCTTCGCGGCACTGCTCAGACCCCCGATGTCTACTTCCAGGCACGCGAAGCTGGCAACAAGTACTACCTAGCCACACCAGGCATCGTCGCTGATGCCATGAAACAGGTATCCGACCTGACAGGCCGTAGCTACAACCTGTTTGACTACGTCGGTGCTCCTGATGCCGAAAACGTCATCGTCTCCATGGGCTCGTCGTGCGACGTTATCGAAGAAACCGTGAACTACTTGAATGCAGGCGGCGCAAAGGTCGGATTGCTGAAAGTCCGCTTGTATCGCCCTTGGTCCACCGAGCATTTCCTCAAGGCGATGCCCGAGAGCGTCAAGAAAGTTGCCGTCCTCGACCGCACCAAAGAGCCGGGTTCCCAAGGCGAACCGCTGTATCTTGACGTCCTCGCTGTTGCCGCCGGCTGCCCAAATGCCCCGACCGTCGTCGGCGGCCGCTACGGTCTTGGATCGAAAGACTTCACGCCATCCATGGTTCAGTCGGTATTCGACAACCTTAAGCTGGATGAGCCAAAGAATGGATTCACTGTTGGTATCGTCGACGATGTAACCAACACATCGCTCCCCATGCCCGCAGCCATCGATGCCGCACCCGAAGGCACTGTGCAGTGCATGTTCTGGGGTCTTGGATCCGACGGAACCGTCGGCGCCAACAAGAACGCCATCAAGATCATTGGTGACAACACCGACATGTATGCCCAGGGCTACTTCGCCTACGACGCCAAGAAGTCGGGCGGCATCACGGTCAGCCATCTACGCTTTGGCACTAAGCCGATTCAGTCCTCGTATCTCGTGCAAAGCGCGGATTACGTTGCCTGTCACAATCCGGCTTATGTCGACAAGTACGACCTGCTTGCAGGCATCAAAGAAGGCGGCACATTCGTACTGAACTGTGCCTGGGACATGGACGGCTTGAACGCACACCTGCCCGGCTCGCTCAAACGCACGATTGCCGAGAAGAAGCTCAAGTTCTACACGATCGATGCTGTCAAACTGGCAGGCGAAGTCGGCCTCGGTGGACGCATTAACATGATCATGCAGACGCTGTTCTTCAAGCTGTCTGAAGTATTGCCGATTGATCAGGCCGTCACCTACTTGAAAGACGCCATCAAGAAAGCCTATGGCAAGAAGGGCGACAAGATCGTCCAAATGAACAACGACGGTGTCGACCACGCACTGAATGCTGCCGTCGAAATCGCCGTACCTGCCGACTGGGCAACCGCTACAGGCGGACCTGCTCTTCCCGATCAGCCCAAATGGGTGCTCGACGTCATGCGGCCGATACTTCTTCAGGACGGCGATAAGCTGCCCGTCAGCGCATTCGATGCCGACCTCGACGGCTCGTACAACTGGACGGGTCCAGACGGCTCATTCCCTGTAGGCACCACGCAGTATGAAAAGCGTGGAGTAGCCATCAACATCCCAGAATGGGTGGCCGAGAACTGCATCCAGTGCAACCAATGCGCCTTCGTGTGCCCGCATGCGACCATTCGCCCCTTCCTCGTTACTGACGAAGAGAAGGCAGCAGCACCTGAAGGCTTTGAGACCATCCCCGCGATGGGCCCGGGTCTTGAAGGATATGGCTTCCGTATCGCCATCGATCCTCTCGACTGTCAAGGTTGCAGCAACTGTGCAGATATCTGCCCGGGCAAGAAGGGTGAAAAAGCTCTCGTCATGAAGCCGATTGACACCCAGTTGCCCGAACAGCCACGTTATAACTACGCACTGACACTGCCCGTTCGCGATGACCTCATGAACTGGAAGACCGTCAAGGGCGTTCAGTTCCGACTGCCGTTGTTCGAGTACTCTGGCGCCTGCGCCGGTTGTGGCGAAACGCCGTACGTCAAGCTAGCCACGCAGATTGCTGGCCCCCGCATGCTCATCGCCAACGCAACGGGTTGCTCATCCATCTATGGTGGATCGGCACCGGCAGTACCGTACACCGTCAACGAAGACGGCCATGGTCCGACATGGGCTAACAGCCTATTTGAAGACAACGCCGAGTACGGCTTTGGAATGAACCTGGCCATCACCGCACGCCGAGCCCGCCTCATCCGCTTGGTTGAAGAAGCAGCCGCTGAAGCCAGCGGAGAGTTGAAGGACGCACTCACGACCTGGCTGTCCATCAAAGACGACGGCGAGAACTCCAAAGAGGCCGGAGACAAGCTAGCCAAACTGCTCGATCCTGCCAAGCATGCCGAAATCCTCGCCATGCGCGATCTCTTCACCAAGAAGTCGGTTTGGATCTTCGGTGGAGACGGCTGGGCATACGACATCGGTTTCGGCGGACTCGACCATGTCGCCGCCATGAACCACGACGTCAATGTTCTGGTCATGGACACCGAGGTTTACTCGAACACAGGCGGTCAGTCGTCAAAGGCGACGCCAACCGGATCGGTCGCCAAGTTTGCGGCATCGGGTAAGAAGACGAAGAAGAAGGATCTCGGACGCATGCTGATGACATACGGCTATGTCTACGTCGCCAGCGTCGCCATGGGCGCCAACAAGAACCAATGCTTGAAGGCGTTCCTCGAAGCCGAGTCCTATCCTGGCCCGTCCGTCATCCTCGCCTACAGCCCCTGCATCAACCAGGGACTGAAGAAGGGCATGGGCAAGACGCAGATGGAAGAGAAGCTCGCCGTAGAATCCGGCTACTGGCCGCTCTACCGCTTCGACCCAAGGGTCGCAGATGAAGGCAAGAACCCCTTCCAGCTCGACTCCAAGGAGCCAACAGGCGACTTCCAGGGGTTCTTGATGGGTGAGGTTCGGTATGCATCGTTGCATCAATCCTTCCCAGAAGAGGCAAAGAAGCTTCACGCACAGCTTGAAGCTGAATATGCCGAGCGCTATCAAACCTACAAGAAAATGGCTGAGTAGTCATCTCAGTTTCGCAGCATGTCGAAGGGGCCACCAAACGGTGGCCCCTTTTCTTCTGGGATTATCATCGCCCAGCCATTCAAGGCCCCTTGGCTCACTAACTAAGAGAGAGGGGCTCTCATGGTTTACCCCTTTCTCTCAAGCTACTCGCATCGGACAATTCGGCGAGTAGCCAGCCTCATAATGGCGAGATGGATTGGAATTGGGTTCATGCGCAGCTAGAGGCAGTTCGCAGAGCTGCATTGTGGAATCGATAGACTGAAGATCGGACCCCCATAGAGTTGGATTCAGAGTAGATCTCTGCCCCCAGAATCCCAGATCTGCTAGGCCTATTGTCTATTCAAGAAAGTTAGCGATCCGATCGAAGAAGCTAGCCTCGTACTCAGCCGGACTGAAGCCGAACCGGTTTTCGAACGCCTCTGCAAAGGTGAGACCTGCTCGGATGTCGAGGAAGACGTTCCTGACATCCTCCAGAGTTCTTCCAAGCCCGTTCTCATCAACAAGATACCTGACGGCCAGCTCGAACATGGGATACAGTCCTTCCCCATAGAGTGCTGAATTCGGGGGATTGAAGTCACTCCAGGTGTGGACTCGGATCGGATTCCCATCCTCGACATAGGGCGCAATCCGGTCGCGGTAGACGCGAAGACTGTACGGGTTGCCAATGTACCTCGCACCGGACACAAATTCAGCCAGTCCTTCATCGAACCAGGTGGGTGTGTACATGATGTCGGTACTCCGATAACCCTCAAGCAGATAGGCAACCACATGCATCATCTCATGCTTCAGCGTCTGCTTGTGACACGACATCTCGCTGCACACGATGCTAGAAACGAGAAACCCGCTGTAGTAAGCCCACCCTCCCCAGATGACAGGACGCGAAAGGTCGACGTAGAGATCGATCTTGTCTCTGCCCAGTGGAAACTCATAGAGCGCAGCATCCTCAATACCCAGTGCTTGCTCGATCTCGGAAAGAACATCTTCAATCGCAGAAGCAACCATGCTCTTGACTACGTCGCTCGCCGAATCGCTATAGACAGTGACGTTCTCGCTCTGATACGGCAACCCGTCGTGGGGCCATGGATAAGGGGTGTATCGGCACCACGAATCCGCACAGCTTGGAGTCGGAGCGGCGTAAGCGATTGCCGGTACCATCGCCAAAACAACGAAGACACCAACAAGTAGACCTAGGTTTGTCGAACCTCCGCCAGAGGCAAAGCGAGCACACTGCCAAGTCACCTTGTGCATGATGGTTCATACCATACAAGATCAGACAGCCCTCGGCCTCGGGTCAATCCTGGGATTTGGGGTCGATTTTGGGGGCAGGATGTGGGGCCAGAGCCTTAGTTTCGAATTTGAACCCGCCAACGGAAACCATTCCTTGGCATCAGATCTTGGTTTCAGGGTCAAGTCTTGCATTCCAACAGCAGCTTCAGGCCCATTCCAGCAGTTCTGTGTGTAGGATCGCAAGACTTGACCCCAAAGATGGCATGTTAAAATGATGAAAACGGCACTTCGCAAGATGCTTTGAGGAACGGCACCATTCGTCAGGTATTACCACGTTCAAGACACGAATGCTCTCGCCGCTGTCTCCCAACGTCATCGTAGCGGAAAGTATCTTGGATTTGAAAGCAGGACTCGACACAGCGAGTACGATTGTTTTCTTCTTGCCCTGCTCTCTTTCCATCCAGTATATTGAGCTTCGTCACGAATGACGCTTCTATACTCATTCATTCGTGATGTGGAGGTTCGTATGAGTAACGAGACACCGTACAGCAACGATGGTAACCACGATCACGAGGACCTGAAGGCAACTGTAAGAGGTATTCTTGAGGAACGCGGCATGCTTAAATCGGATGTTGGAGACGCACAGAAAGCGATCAAACTGATTGCCAATAGTCGGAGTAGATTGCTCGGGTTTTCATGGATTGCGCTGCTCTCGCTTCTTGTTGTTGTTGCAGCGGGAGCCGTCGCTTGGTTCTCCGATCTCGATAACTCATTAATGAACGCCTACTCACCCCTCCTGTTCACCGGCCTGGGAGCCATTCTTGGGGCTGCGCTCTTGGCATCGTTCGGTTCGATTCTCTTCTTCAGGGCCGACGCTCTCAAGCTGACTAGAATCATTGAATCATCCGCCGAATTCGTCGAGCTCCTCGCTTCAGCCTTTCGAGAGGAAGATTGGCCTTCAAGCGAATCGCCGAACTAGATCCGAATGAGCAACTCTCTCATCTATGTCCACGGAATTCGTGTTAGGAAGGCGAAATACGTAGATCTTGCCGATCGACTGTCTGGGCGATTGAAGGAACTGCGTGAGCAAGATTACTTGTGGCACCGCCAAAGGGCTATAAAGGTTGTGCGCTCTCCGGTAGGTTTCGTGCCATCGCTGAATCCATTTCTTGAGAGCTGCAGAATGAAGAACGAACGGAAATACCGTGAGGCTCTCACACAAGCGTTGGAGGAAGTCAGCAATGCTCCGTTGCAGGTGCATGAAACAAATGATGTGGCAATCCTAGCTCACTCCTATGGAACGCTGAACATCGGTCGTATTGCCAATGAGTCTTTGGCGGAACTTCATCCCGGGGGCAGCAATATATCAAGAATTATTCTGATGGGATCAATACTCAAGCGTGAATTCAACTGGACTCGGTGCGGCAACAAGAATACGGGCCTGCAGCATGTCTGGAATATCGCAAAGCCTCTTGATTTCATTGTTGGATTATCTTCGTTCGGGAAGCATTGGTATGGTCGCGATACGGGATACTCCGGGCTTCTCGGTTTCTGCAAGATGAAGATACTCACGAATCATTTCGCAACCCTTTCAGACGCAAGACGACACGGCATTGTGGAAAATGATTTCTATACGATTATGTCAATCCTCAAAAGACGAAGAACGTTCAAGATTCGCTCATGGGAGGACTACAAATCTGATCTACAATACTCATGGGTAGACCGTTGGCGCCTTCGCCGCTTCTTGAGGCAGAATGCAATCTACTATTATGACTAGCTCGGGAGGTCAGACACGTCGAATACGGCTCTTTACAGTTCCCGTCTTCCGGCACTGGATCATCGCCGGGGTCAGACCTTCATTCTTCGGATTCAGCGCCAGTCCTCGGCCCTGAGGTCAAACCTTCCATCTTTCAGCCCGCCCCCGACCACTGAGAGGAAGACAAGAAAAACGCGGTGCACAGAACGTGCACCGCGTATCAATATCTAGAACAAGTGGTTCTAGACTCACCCAACATCAAGAGCCTCGGAGCCAGAACCCTACGCAGAAGGCTCTGCCATCTTGACGAATCCCTTCACCCAATCGGCAACCTTCTGCTGCAGTGCCTGCGGATTCTTGATCGCTTCAGCTGCGACTGCCATCTCTCCCACCACATTGGCTTCCGGAGCCGCGGCCCTCATCGAGGCGAATACCTTCTCTTGGCCACTCGACCCCATCGTGCAGAAGAGCGCAACAGGCGTTGATCCGAAGCTGGTTTGCCCAAGGTAGCTGCGCACAGCGGGTGCCAGGTTCCACCCCCAAACAGGAGATCCGACGAAAACAAGGTCGTAATCGGCCAGAGCCTTACTCGGAGCCTGGATCTCGCTTTTCTGCTTGAACATGCCCCCTCGTCCGGCACTTATGTAGCCCAGCAAACCCTTGCGGCTGACACCAATCTCCACGAGCTCTTCGAGATCAGCGGAAGCGGCCCCAGCGATGAGCTCGGCTACGGCCTTCGTGTTCCCCGAACGCGAGTAGTACACCACCAATGCTTTCATCCCAACCTCCTGTGCAAATCCCCTTCGCTTCGCTCGACTATGCTCCTCAGGACATTGCCAGCATATCATCGACAGATTGCCCTCTGGCAGCAAGGGTTGCGCTGTTCCCCTAAAAAAGCATTCCCTCCTGCGCATTGAGACAACGCAGAAGGGAATGAATAACTCAACCGTGTTCGACCTTCGCCTAATCCTCAGGGTAGTAGTCACACCCTGAGACGCGGCGCTAGCCGTCGCCTCTATGGCTTGGTTGTGTCCACATCTCATCGATCTCGACGACTCGATTGTCCAAACGCGATCTCTCGGCCGCGAAGGCCATTAGGTGTGTCTCCAATGAAACTTCCGGGCCCGACAGCAAGCGGCCTTGGTCTCCATTGCGGACAGCTCCGACGAAAGCGTCCATGATGCCATAGTCCCCGCCACCATGGCCTCCGAGGACGGAATCGTCAGCCGACTCCGTCTGAATCTCCTCCCACTTATCGCTCTGGAAGTCGAAGTGGCGAATGGAAGTGCCGTAACTGACAAGCTGTCCCTTTGTGCCGAAGATTCGTGTCTGCCGGTGATCGGCTTCCGTAAATGCCGTCATCGTCAAGCTGGCTGTTGCGCCGCTCTCGAAGAGCATATTGACCACCTGGTTGTCGACCACATCGTTGTCGCAGGCGTATACGCAGCGGCCATAGGGACCGTTTCGCAGTGCATCCAAGACACTTGCCTCGTTCGGATCCGGGGTCAGGACATCAACCGGCCAGCCCAAGTGCCCTGCGGCCACGCGCGACATGTAGATCTTCCTCGCTGAGTACGGACAAGCGGTTTCATGCGGGCAGTCAAGGCATCGAGCAGTTGCCTCTGCGGGCTTCTGACTGGCTCGGAAATGTTTCAGCGTTCCGAAGGACTGGACAGATGTGCAGCGGCTACCCACGATGTACCGAATCCAATCCAGATCATGGCAGCACTTGGCGAGAATCATTGGGGACGCTTCGTCTTCGCGACGCCAGTTCCCGCGTACAAAGGAGTGCGCCTGGTGCCAGTATCCAACAGGCTCCAGAGACTGCACATTTACGACATCTCCTATGGCCCCAGAATCGATCAGCTCCTTGATCTTCCGGGTGTGCTGTGTGTAGCGGAGCACATGACAGACTGCGAACAATGTGTCCGCGCTGAGAGCAGACACAATTCTGCGGCAATCATCCGCATTGGGAGCCATGGGTTTCTCAAGCAGAATGGCGTAGCCCCTCTCAGCCGCAGCCACGGCAGGCTCAACGTGCATGGCATCTTGCGTGGCGATCACGACGGCATCGGCAAGCCTCGGACGTTCCAAGAGTGCGCGCCAGTCGGTTACGGCATCAGACGGGGGAATCCCATGTGTTTGCATCAGGCGTATGCGCCAAGCATCACGCGGTTCAGCTACAGCGACCACCTTGGCCAGCTCGGGATGAGCAAGCGCGTAGGCAGCATATGTGGTGCCTCTCGAACCTGCGCCGATGATTGCTATTCTGACCGTCTCCGTCTTGTTCAGCCCACCCATAAGTAGTGTGCACCCCTGCTTCCTCGCATCTCCATCTTCGCGAAGCTTGTTCGCCTCATCTGTTGCCTCTTGGCGCCCCTTATGACCTCACATATTGCCATTGAGATCCTCGCATGCGAGGCTACAGCCATGAGGCTTCTCGATCAAGGTACGAGACCTTGTATCAAGCATTTGCCTTCAGGCTCAGCTCTTGCAATGCACCACCACCGTCCTGCCAACCCCACCGCTTCCGCGTAAGACCTTCCAAGACCTGCCCCACACCTCTCACAATGGACTCCAACTACCCACCCTCCCTATAATCCGGGCAGGAGGTTCAACGGATGAAACACAAAGTCACTTCATTGTCTGTTCTCACCGTACTTGTTGCGGGATTGGTCTTGCTTCTCGCAGGTTGCTTTCTTTTCACAGGGGACGTGGATTTCGAGGCCGAGCCGCGTTCAGGGGAACCTCCGCTGGCAGTGACGTTCACCCCGTTGGTACAAGGAGACATCAGTAGCTGGCTGTGGGACTTCGGCGACGGAGCAACCTCTACGGAGCAAAATCCAGAGCATATATACACCAATGAAGGAACCTACTCAGTGAGCCTGACAGTCGAGCCCCGTTGGGGTGGAGCGGCGAGCGCGACCAAAGCTGACTACATCACGGCGACCGGACAGGACTTGGTTGCCCCCCCTGTGTTCATCGCGTACCTCCCTGTAGCCATCACATTCGTCAATGAAACCGTGACTCCTGATCCACTAGCGATCTTCGTCTTCGCCAAGAATGCGACACCCACCTTTGACGAAATGACTGACGGAATTGCGTGGCGCGTGATGCCCGACCTCGGCAAGGGGGCCTCCAGTATGTTTGAGTATCCGCTAGTGAACACCGTTCAGGCGATGTGGGGCGATGTAAACGCGACGAGATCTCTCGTAGCGGACATCGGTAGGCGATACGAGGTTGTAGAAGATGACACCGGCATCGTACTCACCCCTGGAAGCAGCGCGTCTCAGTCGAACGCCATCGAAGTCAGTAACCAGGTGCATGTAGCCGGCGGTATCCTGGCCCAGCTGTTGAAGGACGGGAAGCTGTTGCTGCAAAAGCACATCGTGGGTTATGGTCAGAAAGCCACTTTCGTCTTGGAGCCCAAGCTGTATTGGGGAATCGCTTCGGAGATTCAGGAAGGACAGTTGATCAGCACTGCCGTTCTGCAGACAGGCGCTTTCTTTGAGCAGGACCTCGAAGGCGTCACTGGGGCCACCGTTACCTTGACCGGAAATGTAAAGGACGGCTACCAGTTCGAAGTGGAGAACGATTGACGACTCCTAGCCGTTGATTCCTCGACTGATTGTGCGCGCAAAGGGTCAGATGCTATCCTTCAACGCCACAGCTCCTATCCGATACCTAATCCTCCAAAGAATTCTGAAACTCAGGTGCTTCTGAGGAATCGGCCTGGATGACGCCTGCAGTATCACAACAGAGGCCGGGGTCGGATTTGTGAGTACATCACCCTTTTCAAGATCGGAATCAAACCTCGTACTCAATCCCTCCTCTAGAGGCGTCTAGTCGAATCCTCGTGCGCGATGTATACTACATAGGATCTTTTATGTAAGTACGTCCCGTTCTACGCAACGGAAGACCAAGGGAGGGCCATGAACCGTCTCATGAAGCGTGCTGTGCCTATTGCCGCCATCTTGCTTTCCTTGTTGCTTATCTCCGCCTTTTCCATCTACGAAACTGGCGATAGTGTCTCTTGGCTTAACCAGCATGTTGTCACGCTCGAGGGCTGCGAGGCAGGGCAAGGGTTCAGCGATCTTGCGCCGCTTTCGGCAGCGATCGGCGATGCCCGCATCGTCGGACTAGGCGAGTCGACCCACGGAACGCGCGAACACTTTCAGATGAAGCATCGCTTGGTCGAGTACTTGGTCGAGGAACTCGGCTTCACTTGGTTCATGATCGAGGCGAGTACACCCGAAGCCCATCTGCTAGATGCCTACGTGCTCGGAGCAGAGGGTGACCCAGAGCAACTGATTAGGGGGATGTACTTCTGGACCTGGACCACCGAAGAGGTTCTCGCAATGGTCGAGTGGATGCGGGCGTACAACGCACGCAGTGACGTCAAGGTCCACTTCACTGGCTTCGACATGCAGACGCCGAATGTGGCCGCAGCGCAGGCCATTCGATTCTTGCGTGAAGTCGAATCGCCGCTTACCGATCGAGCAATCGAAGTATATTCAAAAGCCATAGTAGCTGAGGATGATACCACGTTTGCTACGGCCACCTACGCGGTTGCTGCTGACGCGGCCCGCGGCAAGACGATTCGATTCAGCGCCTGGATTCAGACGGAAGACATACACAACGGCTACGCGGGCCTCTGGTGCCGGATCGATGGACGCGAAGGAACGCCTTTCGCGTTCGACAACATGGTCGATCGTGGCCTCAGCGGTACGACAGAGTGGACCGAGTGTGCAATTGAGCTACCCGTCGACGAAGAGGCAGACCACATTGTCTTCGGCTTCTTACTGACTGGCCAGGGCAATGCATGGTTTGACGCTGCCAACCTCACCGTTGACGGCGTACCCCTGGACACGTCCAAACTCGATCTGGAATTCGAGGGGACGGGCATCGCCGGAGCCCACACGAATCTAGGCAGCTACTCATCTCAGATGGATCAATCAGCTGCCTACGAAGGAGCGCAGAGCCTTCGACTCACAGGCGTCGAGCGCATCTCCAATACTCCTTTGGTGTCGGACGTACTCCCTGAGGCTGAGACAATTCTTGCTGACATGGGGGCGGCACGGGAAGTGTGGTTGTCCCTCCACTCAGCCGAAGAAGTTGAACGAGCGTTGCTCAACGCACGGATCGTCGTCCAGTATCTGCGTATGAAGGCCAATTCCATCGAAGGCTCTCGCGATGCAGCAATGGCCGACAACGTCGCATGGCTTGCTGAGCAGTTCCCAGATGAACGACTGGTCCTGTGGGCTCACAACGCCCACATCAGTCGCGCACCAGGCATGATGGGCGCTCACCTCGCGGATCGATTTGGCGATGGCTATCTACCAATCGGTTTCGCGACTGCCTCCGGCAGGTACTACGCGATTGGAGATCAGGGCCAGCGATTACATGACCTCCAACAACCGCCGACAGAGAGCTTCGAGGCGACCTTCGCTGCGGCCACAGCTCCAACGTTCGCCCTCGACCTTCGTCAGGTCGAGTCAGAGGTCGCTGGATCAGCTTGGCTAACGGAGACCAGGCCATTCCGACTAGTCGGCTCCCTCGCAATGGATGAGCAGTTCTTCCCTACGCCACTTCGCGACTACTACGACCTGATTGTGTTTATCGAAGAGACAACGCCCGCAAGGCAGCTCTGATCTGACCCAACGAAATCCCTGGCGGTGCTACGTCTTGCGATACCACATTATCACTCAGCAACGTGGTCATTGAGGTCATCGTTGAGGTCAGCCCAAACAAGGCCAGTTATGCTGTTCCCCTACAGAAGCATTCCCTCCTGCGCATTGAGACAACGCAGAAGGGAATGGATAACTCAACCGTGTTCGACCTTCTCCTAATCCTCGGGGTAGTAGCCACAACCAATATACAAATCCTGGCCAGCTACCTTCATGATGTAGGTCAACTTTCGTGACGGATCATCTTCTCCCGGTTTCGGCCACCAGTACTCGCTCCAGCCTGCGCCCGCATCCGAAGCTACAACTACGAAGTTGGCGAACAGAAGATTGCCCTGCGGGTCCTCATAGTCCGTCAGGTCTTGGCCGACGAGACTCGAGTACGGATGCGCCGTCATGATGACTTCACTCACCAAGCCGGCAAACAGATAAAGGTCGCCATCGATGAATGGGCCATCCGGATTGCCAATCGCTGCCAGTGCAGCATCCTGTCCCTCAACGATCGCCATGATTACGCCGCGTTCCACCACTGCCTTCACTGCCGCCGCCGCCGCAGTATCCTCAGCTACCGCAGTGCCAGCGAACAACGCGACGATCATCGCGATCAGAATGCACGAAACACCTATCGTTCGTTGTCTACTTCCCATACAACCCTCCTTATTCCAGTATCGAACCCGATCGATACGACACCATGTTAGGCTTGCGTCTTTTCTGAAGCAAATCGACTTGACTTCGCGAGTTCGATGGATCTTCCTGAGATCGCCGGGATTCAGGGGAACGCAAGCCGCTAATCAAACGCCGGAGACAACCCTTCATTTTTCGGGTTCCCAGAAGCCCGGATTCGGATCACGCCTCTCACAATGGACTCCAACTACCCTCCCTCCCTATAATCCGGACAGGAGGTTCAACGGATGAAACACAAGGTCACTTCATTGTCTGTTCTCACCGTACTTGTTGCGGGAATGGTCTTGCTTCTCGCAGGTTGCTTTCTCTTTACAGGGGAGGTGGACTTCGAGGCCGAGCCACGTTCAGGGGAACCTCCGCTGGCAGTGACGTTCACTCCGCATATACAGGGCGATATCTCTAGCTGGCTGTGGGATTTCGGAGACGGGACAACCTCTACAGAGCAAAACCCAGTGCACACTTACACCGATGAAGGAACCTACTCCGTAACCCTGACAGTCGAGCCCAGTTTGGGGCAGCCGGCAAGCACGACCAAGACTGACTACATAGCGGCAATCAGACGCGATGCGGTTGCTGCTCCTTTGTTCATCACGTTTGTCAATGAGTCGGGGAATCCTAACCCGCCAACAGTATTCGTATTCGCCAAAAACGCGGCATCACCCTCTGACGAATTGACCGCCGCAATTGCATGGCGAGTGATGTCCGACGTCGGCACAGGGTCATCCAGTGTGCTCATCTATCCACGAACATTCACCGTTCGGGCAAGTGACGCGTGGGGCAACTTCACACCATCTCTCGCAGCGGAAATCGGTAGGCGATACCAAGTGATATTGGATCCCACCGGCATCGTACTTATGCCTAGCAGGATCGCGTCTCAACCGAACGCCATCGAAGTCGTGTCCGCGTTGATTCAAGGCGCCATCGACGTAGCGTTGTATAAGAATGATAAGCTATTCATGCTGGAGACAGCTGTGGTTCCCGCTCAGAAAGCCACGTTCATCGTGGAGCCCAAGCTGTATTGGGGAATCTCGCCGGACATTGAGGAAGGCCAGGTAATTGGCATGGCCGTTCTGCAGACAGCCGTTTTCTTTGAGCAGGATCTCGAAGGCGTCACTGGGGCCACCGTTACCTTGACCGGAAATGTAAAGGACGGCTACCAATTCGTAGTGGAGAACGATTGACGACTCCTAGCCGTTAACTCCTCGACTGATTGTGAGCGCACAAGGGTCAATCTTGTATCTTGCAGTCCTTGTTCTTGGGACAGACCTTTATTACCTCGTCCACCGGAGCTCACCGGCCTCATCTCCTTTCCCGATCCGCGGGATTCGCTCGGCTGGTAGCCATGTTCTCTAATGGCTACACTCTCCAAGAGGAGGTGAAACTATGACCAAAACGTTGACTGGCTATTGCGGACTCGACTGCGGCGAATGCCCTGCCTATGTCGCGTATCGAACAAACGACGATGAACTCCGAGCCAAAATGGCAAAGGAGTGGGGGTCCGCTGACTCCCCCGTGTCGCCAAGCGACATTAACTGCGCCAGCTGCACGTCAGACGGAGTCCGATGGACCTGGTGCCAGCAGTGCGCGGTTCGCATCTGCGCCGCTGAGCGCAACGTGACCACCTGTGCCGTGTGTCCCGACTACGGATGCGAACGGCTCGAAGCCTTCTTCTCAATGGCAGGAGAGGAAGCGCGTCAAAAACTTGAGGCCCTCCGCCCAACAGCGGCAGACGCCTCTCCATCCTAGGGGACCAATCCCCAGAAGGCCGTATTCAACGGCCTTCTAGATTCGTCCAGACCCGACGCTTCCCTCACGCATAAGAACCCTTTCCGATTCGCAGGCCCAGGTTCGGGGTCAAACCTCGCATCTTGCAACACAGTGCAAATGCTACCCCTAAGTATTGAGCGGAAGACAAGAAAAACGCGGTGCACATAACGTGCACCGCGTATCAATAGCTAGAATAAGTGGTTCTAGACTAGCGTAACATCTAGAGCCTGTGGACCTTTGTCGCCTTGTCCCAATTCAAACTCGACGTCTGCGCCTTCCTGCAGCGATTTGAAGCCTTCGCCGCGGATGGAGCTGAAGTGAACGAAAACGTCTTCGCCACCGTCTCGCTCGATGAAACCAAAGCCCTTGTCATCGTTGAACCATTTAACTTTGCCGGATACTCGATCTGCCATAATATATGCCTCCCCTATGCTGGGAACTTAGAAGGACGGAACTTCATCGGAGAGATCTGGCATTAACCGGACTTCCTTGAAGCGCTGTTCAACTGCCGAGCAACACTGCAACTCTAGCGGCAAGCATGAC